>ONZW01000498.1_pt1 | contig 28967 bp, 21 predicted proteins | sample 1671071 | NCBI WGS metagenome assembly ONZW01 (sample SAMN06348119, study PRJEB24527) | human gut metagenome | biome: human gut; feature: ankylosing spondylitis patient; material: feces | host: Homo sapiens | place: China | collected 2015-10
ATCCTTCTGCCACAGAACAGGTGCTTGCCGGAGCCTCTCGCAGCCCCTTTTCCGCATCAGCCGGAACCAAGGTGTAACACACACGACTTTGCAAGCAAAGTCGTGTGCCAACGAGCGTTCCGCCGCTCTTTGGATTCTTCCCGGCAGGGCACTGGAAAATGGGGTGTCCTGATGAAAACGGTGGATGGTACACATTCACAAACCCCGAAAGGTGTGTTATTATAGTACCATCAATAAATGGAAGGGAGGGCGGCGGATGTTCAGCATTGCAGGGATTGACCTGTTGGAGCAGGAACTTTTGGACCATGAACGCACCCTCCTTGAGATTTTGCTTCAGGACAAGACCACCAAGAAAAACATCATCTGGGCAACCGATGATTACGCCGAACTGGGCGAACCATACAGCTTCAAAAAAGAAATCCTGCCGGAACTGGTTACAGGCGAACAGGACAGTCTGATCCAGCCCAGAGTGGAAAAAGCACTGGAGCACCAGACCAACCGCACCCGTGACAAAGCAGAGGTGTTTACCCCCAGTTGGATCTGCAACGCACAGAACAATCTGGTGGATGAGCAGTGGTTTGGCAGGAAGGATGTTTTCAACATCCAGAAGGAGATGTCGTGGAAAGCAACGGCTGACAAAATCGCCTTCCCGGACGACCGTCAGCACACATGGCAGAAATATGTGGATGCACAGCGGCTGGAAATCTCCTGCGGCGAGGCTCCCTATCTGGTAAGCCGCTACGACACTGTAATGGGCGAAACCATTCCCATTTCCCAGCGAATTGGCCTGCTGGACCGCAAGCTGCGTGTTGTGAGTGAAAACACGGACACCGAAGAACAGATTGAACTGTGCCCCGGATGCAAAAAGATGGAGGCATGAGGCTCTGATATTTACAGCGCCTGACTAACGTGATACAATCATAAAAAGCAATATCCGGTGTGAGGATTTTGAACTATGAACTTGTGCTTTGACCAATCGCTTGGACTTGGATATAAAAGCAATTCACAGAAAATCCGTGTAATGAGCGAAAGCTGGGTCAATGACAATATTTTCTGCCCGGTATGTGGAAACGCTCGAATTTCAAAATTGGAAAATAACCGCCCTGTTGCAGACTTTCAGTGCCCATCCTGTGGGGAAATCTTTGAGTTAAAAAGTAAAGATGGAAGAATCGGAAGAAAAATATCGGATGGTGCATACGATACCATGATAAGTCGCATAACCAGTATGACAAATCCCGATTTGTTGGTTATGCACTACTTCTCTTTACAGGTCGTCGATTTAACAGTTGTTCCCAAATTCTTTTTTACACCTACAGTAATCGAAAAGAGAAAACCGTTATCGCCAACTGCCAGACGTGCTGGATGGGTCGGTTGCAATATTTTGTACGGTGATATTCCAGAACAAGGGCGAATCCCTATTATTGAAAATCAGAATTTCCGCAGTAAGGATCGTATCGTACAAGACTATGCAAGAATCAAACGTCTGCAAACGGGATCTATTGAAAAGCGTGGGTGGCTGTTCGATGTGCTCAACTGTGTAAACGCTATCCCGACGAAAGATTTTTATCTGAAGGACATTTATGTGTTTGCAGACAAACTGAAGATTCAGCATCCTGACAATCAAAACATTGAAGCGAAGATTCGCCAACAGATGCAATTTCTTCGGGATAAAGGGATGATCGAATTTCTGGAACGAGGTCATTACCGAAAACTTTTGTAGATCCGGCAGGAGCAAAGACGCAAGCGGGAGTGGGATACCCTGCACGGGATTTCCGTCCTCTGCCGGCTGGCGCACAGGTGGGTGTTTTTGTCCACGAGGACGATGTGCAGCTGTTCCATACCCTGTCGGACAAGCTCAGCGAGCAGAAAGCCTCCAAAAAGGAAACCAAAGTCCACATCAATCATCAGGGGCTGACGGGCGAGGAATACGAAAAGGCAGACAAGATTTCCAATAAGCCCAAGCGGGAGCGCACCAAAGAGGATGATGACCTGCTGAAAAAGCTGCAAGAGCAGAAGAAAGAGCGGGAAAAGGTCATCCGGCTGCTGCGGAATGTGTCCATCCGCCTGCCCCTGTTGATTTACGGTGCCAAGGTGGATCTGACCGAGAGCATCAAGATGGCAGACTTCATCACGCTGGTGGATGAGGAATCCTGGCAGGAGTTCATGCCCAAAACCGTGGACAAGTCCCTGTTCCGCAAGCTGCTGAAATACTACGATGAGGATGTGGTCAGCGGGGCGGGTCTGCGCATCCGCCGCATGGCAAAGGCTGCGGACGAGCTGCCGCCCACCGAGCGTGTGAAGCGCATTGCCGAGATCTTCAGCCACTTCCGCAACCCCGATAAGGAAACCGTTCTGACCCCGTGGCGGGTGGTGAACCTTCATCTGAGCAACATGGTGGGCGGTTACTGCTTCCTCAACGAGCAGTTCGATCCGCAGGAGGTTCTGGAGGAGCCTCGTCTGGTGGATCAGGGGCAGGTCACGGAGGACATCTTCCTCAACTCGGAGGCACGGATTCTGGAAATGAACTCCAAATCCGGCCTGTATCCTCTGTATATGGCATACAGCCTGTACGCCATGAAGCTGCCCGGCCCGGAGGACAAGCTGCCGCTGGAGCAGACACAGGCTCTCTGGCAGGAGACCGTGGAGCAGCAGATCTTTGTTCTGTGCAAGACCCGGATGGCAGAAAGCATCACCCGGCGGACGCTGGTGGGCTATCAGGATTGGACAGTCAACACCACCTACATTCCGCACCTGCTGGAACGGATGGAAAACGACCCGCAGCGTCTGGCAAAGAAGCTGCAGCGAACCGATACATGGGGAAAGGAGGGACAGCCCATGAAATTTGATGCCATTGTGGGCAATCCGCCGTATCAGGAGGATACAGGCGGCGGCAGCGCAGCCAATGTGGCGGCGAAACAGGCACGCCCGGTTTATAACCTGTTTGTGGATCAGGCAAAAACCATGCAGCCCCACTATATCTCCATGATCATGCCGGCACGCTGGTATGCTGGCGGCATCGGATTGACTGATTTCCGCAATGAGATGCTGAACGATCCGCATTTGATCAGGCTGACGGATTTTGTGAACTCCAAGGACTGCTTCAGTACCGTGGATATTGCAGGCGGCATTTGCTATTTCCTGTGGGATCGGGACAAGGAGGAGGTCTGCGAGGTTACAAACGTCAGCGGTCTGGAACGCCATACCATGCGGCGCAACCTCAATGAGTTTGGGGAAATCTTCATTCGGTCGAATGAATCGCTGTCCATTATCCATAAGGTTCTGGGCCGTTCGGAACACTTCCTGACCGATCGGGTGCAGCCCATTGATGCCTTTGGCTTCCCCTCTGCGGCTCGTGGCGAAAAAGAACCCTTTGATGGTTGCATTTCCCTGATTCACAGCCAAGGCACCGGCTATATTAAGAGAAGCGATGTCAAGAAAAATGCGGAGCTGATCGACAAGTACAAGGCAACGATCTCCATTCTGGTTCCCTGCAATGGTGAGGTTGGCATTGACCCGTCCAAGGGCTATAAGGCCATCACAACACCCCGGATTGAGGTTCCGGGTGAGGTGAACACCTTCTCTTATCTGGTTCTGGGCGCATTCGATACTGAAGAAGAAATCAAGAACTACAAGCAGTATCTGATGTGTAAGTTTACTCGCTTCATGCTGCGCTTGACCTACTCTTCCATGCACATTGCAAGGGCAAACTTTGTCTTTGTGCCCGATCAGGATTTTACGGAAGAATGGACGGACGAAAAACTGTACAGGAAGTATGAACTGACGGAAGACGAGATTGCGTTTATTGAGAGTACGATTAGAGTGATGGAATAATAATTCATTGTGGAGGAATTATGAATATTTCACCTGATGACTTTGAGAAATTTGGGATTGATGATTCCGTTTTGGATGAAAAGGGGGAACAGACAACATATAAGATAAAATATGTTACCCGGTATGTAAGGCAGTGGGCATTGATAGAAGTGAATCGAAAAGAAATTCAGCAGATCAATTTCATAGATTGTATGTGTAATGCAGGAGTTTATAAAGATGGCGATGCCTGTACTGCACTAGAAGTCATAGGGATTTTTAATGAACTTGCAAAGCAATTTCCGTCTAAAAGATTTGTTGTTTATTTGAATGATATCAACTCAAAAAGAATAGATAACTTTAATAAAATCTATCAAAAACATATCGTTCCTCAAAAAAGCTTGAATTTGCTGGTATATTTAAAAGATAAAGACGTCAATGATTATTTGGATATGATTATAGCAAGTTCTCAAAACAAACAAGGTCTTTTTGCGTATGGAAAGTGCAACCTAATATATGTGGACCCTTATAACTTCGGGACAGTTCAAATCTCTAAGTTGCACAATATCTTAGAAAAGAATTACTGTGAATTGCTTTTTAACCTTTTTACAAGTGACTATGTGAGAAATATTGCCAAGGATACAGGAAGAATTCAAAAATGTTTGGGTGGATTTAAGCCTGCAACAAAAGATGAATTCATCAATTATGTCGTAAATGAGCTACGAGTTGGTCATATCCAATATACTTTTGCCTATTCATTCCATACTGTGAAAAATGTTGAACTATATCAAATTCTTTATGCGACACCGAATATTCGGGGATTGGAAGTTTTGAAGGATAGTCTATGGGATGTTTTTGATGGCGAAGAATTTCATAGGAATCATGCACCAAAAATTTCAGACGTTGAACAGATTTCCATGTTTGATGATGAAGACCCAAAAGAGCAGCGTCTTCGAGAATATGCACAAGAAGCAAGGCGGATTATTTGTGAAGAATTCAAAGGCCAGATTGTTGAATATGCAGTGATTGAGCAAAAAATTCTTGAGGAGACGATGCTCAAAGATTCGCAGATTATAGAGCCCGTATTAAAGCCATTGATTGATGAGGAAAAAATTAGAAAATGCAATAATGTGCGGAAAACAAATTTTAAAAAGGATAGCTATGCGTTTATATGAGTGAAAAAAAAGAGCATGAAAATATCAGAAAAAGTCTGATATATAAAACTGCGGTTGAATACGGCGATTATACGCTGAATCATGTGACAGGATGCTCACATGGCTGCAAATATCCTTGTTATGCTTACATGATGGCTAAGCGGTTCAAAAAAGTGGAGAACTATGAGGAGTGGATTCAGCCGAAGTTGGTTGATAACATTTTTCCGCTTTTATCAAAGGAACTGCCTAGGTACAAGGATAAAATAAAGACGCTGCATCTCTGCTTTTCGACGGATCCATATATGTACGGTCATCCCGATATTTGCAATGCGAGTACACAAATTATTGAGAAAGCAAATGTTTTTGGAGTTCATTGCTCGGTGCTGACAAAAGGCATTTTGCCAGTCGAACTTGCAAAAATGCCGTTAAAAAATGAGTACGGAATAACCGTTGTTACGCTTGATGAGGATTTCCGAAAGGAGTTGGAGCCGGGCGCAGCACCAGTAGAAGATCGAATTCATGCGCTAGAAGCACTAAGCAAACAGGGTTGCTATACATGGATTAGCATTGAACCGTACCCAACCCCCAATATTCATGAGCAAAATCTCGAACAGCTTTTGGAACGAGTGTCTTTTGCAAATCGAATTATTTTCGGAAGGCTACATTACAATAAACAGGTAACAGCGTACAAGGGCTATCAAGATTTTTATAATACCTGTGCTAGAAAAGTTATAGCGTTTTGTGAAGAACGAAAAATAGCTTATCATATTAAAAAGGGGACGCTTGTGGAATAAGCACCGATTTAGAGAAAGGAGGCCCCCACCATGACCGAACAAGCACTCCACAAAATGATTGCTGCCGGTGAAAGCACCCGGCAGGAGTTTAAGTCGTGGGTGAAGTGCAAGGACTACCGGCAGCGGAAAGAGCTTGCGGTGAAAAGTGCGGTTGCGCTGGCAAATACAAAGGGCGGCGTTCTGCTGTTTGGCGTAGAAGATGACGGCATCATTACGGGCTGCCCCAAGAGCGACCCGCAGGCACTGATGGAAGCCATCTACGATATGACCCGGCCCAGCCTGTTTACCGAAATCGAGCCGGTGGAAACCTCTGGCGGCGTGGTGCTGGTGGTATCGGTGGAGAAATCCAACTCTCATGTTGCCACCACCGGCGGCATCTATTACAGACGGCTGGGGAATGTGACAAAGCCCGACTATCCGGCAAACGATGTGTACTCCCCTGCCGATAACCCGGACTTTTCGGCAAAGATCGTGGAGGGCGCATCCGAAAGCGACATTGACCTGCTGGAAGTGTACCGCCTGAAAGAAAAGCTGCGGATTCGGGATGCAGGCTCTGCCCTGCCGGATTTGGCAGATACCACCTTTCTGGACAACCTGAACCTGATCCGCATGGACAAGGACGAAGTGCGTGTGACGGTGGCAGGGCTGCTGTTTGTGGGCAAGGCAGCGTCTATTGCACGGCTGCTGCCCCAGGCAGAGGTGATCTACCTCCATTACAGCGACGAAGCGCAGACGGAATACGACAACCGCATGGATATGCAGGAGCCGGTGATCTCGATTCTGGATAAGTTGACCGAGCGCATCCGCACCTATAACCGTCTGACCAATGTGCAGGTGGGGCTGTTCCGGCTGGAGGTGTACGATTTCTCCGAGGCGGTTTTTCAGGAGGCTTTGCTGAATGCACTGGCGCACCGCTCCTATGAGGATATGGCACCGGTCTACGTCAAGCACTACCCCACAAAGATCGTGATTGAGAACCCCGGTGGTTTTCCGGGGGACATCAACGAAAGCAACATCATCACCCACCAATCCATTCCCCGGAACAAGCTGATTGCCATGACCCTTCAGCACCTGAAGTATGTGCAGCGTTCCGGGCAGGGTGTGGACATTATGTTCCAGAGTATGCTCACCGAGGGCAAGCCCTACCCGGAGTACGCCAGCACGCCCAACTCTGTCCGGCTGACCCTTCGCAGCACGATGGAGAATCAGAGCTTCGTGCGTTTCATCGCAGAGACGCAGGATAAGCGGTCCAAGATGTTCACGCTGTCGGAGCTGATGATTCTGCACTACCTGCGGGAACATCAGAAAATCACCCTGAAGCAGGCGGCAAAGACGATTCAGGAAACCGATGACAATGCCCACAAGGTTCTGAACAGTCTCCGGGACGAAGGGCTTCTGGAACTCAACGGCAAGACCTATATGCTGTCCCTCAAGGTCTACGAAACGGTGAAAACCGATGTGGCCTATGTGCAGGATAAGACGGTCAGCCAGATTCAGGCAAAGGATCGGATTCTTGAATATCTGAAGCATAAGCCGTGGATTACGAATCAGAAAGCACAAGAGCTGTGTGGGTTTAATAAGAATCAAACCTATTATATCCTGCATCAGATGTGCAAGGACGGCATCTTGCAGCCTGATGGCGTAGGCCGAGGGACAAAATATAAGAGCGTGAAGTGAAAATTTGCGCTGACTTTTACGCTGAAAGTTTGATTTGCGCTGAATTTACGCTGACTTTTCGGGATTTACGCTGAAAATACGCTGACTTGGCATGGTTTACGCTGAATTTACGCTGAGAAACGCGCGCCGCGCGATTAGCATTTTTGCCGCGCGTTTTCTAAGGCTCAATCTTCCAGCCTGCTGTGGTCGCAGCTGAGAGAAAGATAACGCTCCATCTCCCCTTTCAGCACCATCTGTGCGTACTCCAAGGGCTTATTGTAGAGCAGCCAGTCCAGCTCCGCCCGCTGTGCCGGGGTGTTGCCGTATTCGTCCTCCACAGCGATGCAGTCGATGGCAAGAGTGGTGCCATCCTCGAACCGGGCTTCCACCCGGTTGGTGTCCATGTTGTAGCGGCAGGAAAGCAATTTCGTCATAATAGTATCCTCCAAGACTTGATTTTTGGTGTGCGGTCGCTCGAACCAATGCCGTCAAGTCGTTGTCGGATGAAGTGGTTTTTAGTTTGTCCGGGAGTAAGTGCACGGTTTCTGCACGGTTTCAAAACGTGCAAAGGGTGCAAATCGTTGCAAAATCGGACAAAGAGTGCAGAAACTCGAAGCTCAAAATCTGCGATGCATCGCTTAGAAACAACGTTCAAACGTAACTTCCAAAAATTGAGGGAATCGCCCGGCGTGCGCTACGAATCAGTAGGCCGGGGGTTCGAGTCCCTTCCATCGCACCAAATAATGAAAATCCGAACTTTTTCTCGATAGGAGAAGGGTTCGGATTTTTTGTTTTCTTCGGAAATGAGAATGCCGCGGTTGCGCAGCAATGAAAGCCCCGGTGGGGCTTTTAAGCGGCAGAGCGGTCTTGCGCCAGCAAGATGGAGGGGCCTCTGCCCCGACAAGTGACCATAAAAGAAAAATACCGCCCATGCAGCGCAGCGATGATTTTGTCGGGTGAATCGGCGGCAAAATGAATCGGGTGTGTTGCGGGACGGTAAGTTCTTTCGTGGACTTTCCCTCACGGAAGTGGTGGGTCTCACGGTGATAACCAACCACTTTCTGTGCCTGTGTTCAAAATGAACACGACCACATTTTGTGGATGGCTTCAAACCAATCCACAAAGACGGTGGGATTTACAAGAAAAATACCACTGTATGTGAAATTCGTCAAGAGGGTTTTGGAAAACCCCTATTCTCACACTCATCCACCCTATCATGTGGGAAACCACGGACATGATCTTGTGATCATGAGTTCTCCCAAAATGCTGACCCCAAATGAATACGATGTGTTTTTCAGCTTTCTGGAAAACACGGTGATGAAAAACGCATACTGACAGTAAAACCGCTCCGAGCGTTCTGCCCGGAGCGGTTTTGCGTCAGCAGTATTTATGCAGAATGGTCATAGACGGAGGGAGAAGTCATGCGTCCTTGCACAGCTTGGTCAATTCTTCGATGGCGGCATCCTCGTCCGGGCCATCGGCGGCGATGGTCACGGTCTCGCCGCACTTCACGGCCAGACCCATTACGGCAAAGATCTTCTTCATGTCGGCGACTTTGCCGTTCTTAGTCATGGTGACTTTGCTCTCAAAGCCTTTGGCAGCTTTGCTCAGGATACCGGCGGGACGGGCGTGCAGACCTTCTTTGTCCTGAATGGTGATATCGATGCTCTTCATAAAAATCTCTCCTTTTTGGAATCGTTATTGTAAGTGCTCCAGCACATAGTTCATATCGGAAGTGGTCTTGAGCTGTTCCAGCGCATCCTCGTCTTCAAGGATCTCGCAGACATTGCCCAGCAGGTCGAGATGGTCGTTACCGACACCGGCAATGCCGAACACGAGGTAGGCTTTTTCATCGCCGAAGTCCACGCCCTGCGGATATTGCAGCAGGACAACGCCGGACTTTTTAACGGTGCCCTTCTTCTGGCTGGTGCCGTGGGGAATGGCTACGCCCATGCCCATGTAGGTGCTCACCAGCTTTTCGCGCTCCACCATGGCGTCGGCGTAGGTCTCGTCCACATAGCCGCGCTTTGCCAGCAGCGCACCGGCGGCACGGATGGCCTCCTCCTTGGTGACGGAGGGCAGACCCAGCTGGATGTCCTCCGCCTGGATCTTCATCACGGAATCGTTGGCTTTGGAAGCCTCGGTCACGGCAGCCGCCAGAGGGGCTACGGCTGCATTGCGCAGGTCGGATACGATCTCCTCATTGGCGGCAGCTTCGGCCTTGGCATCCAGTGCCGGGGAAGTGGAGGTCAGTGCGTTGTACAATGCGTCCAGATGCGGATCTGCAAGGAAGTTATCCAATGTAACAAGCTGTGCCTGCGGGGCGCACTTGGCGGCGCGGTCAGCCAGAACGCGCTGGCAGACCACCACGTCCGCGTCGGCGGGGATGGTATCCACGCTGGAGTTGGTCACGGTCAAGTCGGGGCGCTCCGCCTTAATGCGGTTGTGGAACTTGGTAGCACCCATGGCGCTGGAACCCATACCGGCATCGCAGGCAAAGACGATCTTGCGGATCTGGCCGACATTCACGGCAGTAGGCTCGGGGATCTCGCCCTTGGCCTGTGCCTTCATCTCCTTCATTTCGTTCTGGGCATCGGTCAGGCTCTTGGTGTGACCGGAGGTCGCTTTCAGAATGACCGAGGACAGGATAAAGGAGACTGCACCGGCGATGACAACGCCCAGCAGAACGGTGAGAATGGAATCCCGGGGAGCCATTGCCATGTAGGCGATGATGGAACCGGGAGAAGCAGGACCGGACAGACCTGCACCGGTCATAGAGTAGAACAGGATGGCGCAGAAGTTGCCCACGATGGGGGCGATGATGATCACGGGATTCATCAGGATGTAGGGGAAGTAGATCTCGTGGATGCCGCCCAGCAGGTGGATGATGACAGCACCGGGAGCGGACTGGCGGGTGGTGTCGTCCTTGCAGAAGAAGCAGTAGGCCAGCAGGACACCAAGACCGGGACCGGGGTTGGCTTCCAGCATATACATGATGGAGCGGCCGGTCTCAGCAGCCTGACTTGCACCGATGGGGCTGAAGATGCCGTGGTTGATGGCGTTGTTCAGGAACAATACCTTGGCAGGCTCAATAAAGATGGACACCAGCGGCAGCAGGCTGTGCGCTACAAGGAAGTCCACACCGGCGGTCAGCACGGTGAGGATGGCGGTCATGAACGGGCCGATGACGTAGTAGCCGAGGATGGCCAGCAGCATACCCAGAATGCCGACGGAGAAGTTGTTGATCAGCATCTCGAAACCGGCGGGGATATGGCCTTCCACCTTCTTATCGAATTGCTTGATGACCCAGCCGGCCAGAGGGCCCATGACCATGGCGCCCATCAGCATGGTGTAGTCCGAGCCGCAGATGCAGCCCACCACGGCGATGGCGGCAATGACGCGGCCGCGGTCGCCTGCAATCATCTTGCCGCCCTGCCCTGCAATGAGGATGGGCAGCAGGTAGGTCAGCATCGGGGATACCATGCTGGCCAGCTTTTCGTTGGGGAACCAGCCCGCTTCAATGAACAGAGCAGTGAGGAAGCCCCACGCGATGAATGCGCCGATATTCGGCATGACCATGCCGCTGAGGAACTTGCCAAAGCGGGAAACAGCGTTTTTCATTTGTAGCTCTCCTTTTTCACTTGAAAGGCAGGCGGTGCAGCTCCTGTGGCATGGGAGCTGCGGCCTGCGGACGGTTGTTCGGAGGAGCTTTCGTTTCGTTCTGGCACTATTCTAGCCGATACTGCGCCGGATTTCAATGGTGACAAGCGGTGGGGTTGTCACCGGAGGATGGTGACACCAGTGGGCTGATACGGCAACATTTCCAATGGATGCGCGGGTGATTTGTGCATATTTGCTGATGCGCCGGGATACAAGACGGGAACAAGGAAGCTTTTGTCACCGGGCAATGGTGACAAAAAACACACAACTTCTTTTCTGCGTTGGGGGCTGGCAGACGGGGTGGCACTATGTTACAATAGAAGCAATGGGTAACTTTTGGGAAAAGGAGAGAAGCAACATGGGTGCGGTGTATCGTAAGGAACTGTCGGCAAATGCACGGAAGCTGATCGAGCAGCTGCTCAGCCTTCCGCAGGGCTGGGTGACGGCGGCGGCGCTGGCTGAAAGCATCGGGGTCAGCCGCCGCACCGTGCTGCGGGAGCTGCCCGCTGTGGAGCAGTGGATGCAGGCTGCCGGGGCGCATTTTGTGCGGAATCCCGGCAAGGGTCTGCTGCTGGATGAAGCGCCGGAGCGGCGAGACGCACTGCGCACCCAGCTGAACAGCGGCGACAGGAAAGAACTTTCCCGCGCAGAGCGGCGGCAGCAGCTTTTGACAAGGCTGCTCAGCGAGCAGGAGCCCTGCAAAACAGCGGTACTGGCACGGGCGCTTGGCGTTTCGGAAAGCACGCTGTCTGCGGACTTGGATGAACTTGAGACCAAGCTACACCCCTACCGGGTGGAGATGTTCCGCCGCCCCGGCGTGGGGGTCTGGCTGCAGGGGGATGCTTCTTCCTACCGGAGGGTGGTGTCTGCCCTGCTGCGCAGCAGTATGCCGGAAAAGGAACTGGCAGAGGTGCTCTGCGGACGGATGCCGGAAAACGAGATCTTCTCGACCCTGCTGGATACAAAAACGGCCGAAAAGGTCTGGGCGGCTTTGCAGCAGTTTGAACAGGAAGAGCAGCTCCATCTGCCGGATGCAGGCTTTCTGGCGCTGGCGATCCATTGCACCCTGACCATTCAGCAGCTGCGGCAGGGCGGCGACAAGGGCAGCGCCCCCAGAGGGCTGCGCCCGGCGGGCAATCATGCTGCCCGGCTGGTGGCGGCGCTGAACCGCGCCTTCGGGCTAACCCTGCCGTCTGAGGAAGCGCAGTATCTGGAACTGTATCTCTCCGCCTATCTGGGCGCAGAGGACCCTTGGGGCAGCGCACAGGAGATGGAGTTGCGGAATCTGGAAGCCGCCCTTATCCGGGAAATGGAAAAGGCGCTGCACACAGACCTTTCCGGTTACACCTCCCTGCGGGATGACCTGTACTGCCACCTGCGCCCCATGCTGCTGCGGGTGGAGCAGAACATTCGTACCGAAAACCCCCAGCTGGACACCATCCGCACCGACTACCCCGGCCTGTGGAAAGCCACCCGCGCCGCCTGTGATGCGGTGCAGCAGCAATTCGTTCTGCCCGCCATCTCGGACGACGAAGCGGCCTACCTTGCCATGCACTTTGGCGCAGTGCTGGAACAGAATGCCATGTTCCGGCTGCGGCTGCGGGTGGTAGTGGCCTGTCCGCTGGGCATGGGTTCCAGCCGCTTTCTGGCTTCCCGGCTGGGAAACGAGTTTCCCTCTTTGCAGGTAGAGGGGTGCTGCTCGGTGCGGGAGCTGAACACTGCCGACCTGCGTCGGAGAAAAATCGACTTCATTATCTCCACCGTGCCGCTGGAACTGGATTACCCGGCGGTGTGCATCAGCCCTTCCCTGCTGGAACCAGACCGTGCCGTGCTGAAGGACGCTATTACGCGGTACAGCCAGAACCGCGCAGAACCGGAACCGGCGGTGCAGCCCGTGCAGGATACAGCCTGTGCAGGCTCCAAGCTGCAGTATTATGCACGCTTGACCCGGTCCATGACCGGGCTGCTGGAACATCTGACCATCCAGCCCGTCAAGGCTCCCGGCAGCCGCGCTGCCCTCATCCATGCAGCGGCGCAGCTGTTCTGCCCGCAGGAAGCGGACGCCCGGCTGGTGGAGCAGCAGCTTCGCCGCCGTGAAACACTGGGCGATACCTACATCAAACCCCTGTATGCCCTGCTGCTCCATTGCAGGACAAGTGCGGTAAAGGACTGCCGCTTGGGTTATCTGCAGGCACAGCCGCCGGTCTATGAGCCGGGGCGCATCGTGCTGGGGGCACTGGTGCTGCTGGCCCCGGATGACGGGAACGGCGTCCCGGTGGAGGTCATGCAGAATGTCAGCGGGCAGCTGATCGAAGCGCCCCGGCTGATGGAGGCACTGCGCACCGGCCAGCAGCAGGAAGCTGCAGACCTGCTGGAACAGGGCTTTGACCGTGGCTTTTTTGCGGACTGCAAACCGCCGCACACAAAATGAACTGAAAACGAACTCCCGGCTTTTGCCTTTTTGGGCAGAGCCGGGAGTTTTTTGTTGTTGTAACAAGATACCTATTAGAGAACTTTTGAATCAAAAATCATGTATCCCAGAAAGTTGGCGAAAAGCACCAAAAACACGCAGTGCGATTTGTTGAAACAACAGCTTGACAGGGGCGAGAACTGTTGGTATTATAATGCCAGAGCTTTCGTTTCAACAGTTTCGAGTTTCATAACAACAATCGTGAAGGAGGCTGTTGTTCCCATGATCTACACCGTAACATTGAATCCGGCGCTGGACAAGACCGTTGAGATCCCGAACCTTGCGCTGGACACCGTAAACCGGATCACCAAGATGCGTACCGATCCCGGTGGCAAGGGCATCAACGTCAGCAAGGTGATCGCAAAGCTGGGTGGGACCAGCAAGGCTATCGGCATTCTGGCCGGTAACAGCGGCAAAGCCATTCAGGACGCATTGGACGGTGAAGGGCTTGCCCACAACTTCCGTTTCGTGCCCGGCGAGACCCGCACGAACCTGAAGGTCATCGACCCGGAAAACCACACCAACACCGACATCAACGAGCCGGGCATCGAGGTGGATGCCCCGGAGCTGACCGCCCTGCTGTACGACCTGCTGAAGGAACTGAAACAGGGGGATATCGTGGTGCTGGCAGGCAGCCTGCCGAAGGGTGCCCCCAAGGACACCTACTACACATGGGTGGAATCCTGCAAAAAGGCAGGGGCAAAGGTCTTTCTGGATGCAGACGGCGAGCTGCTGGCAGAGGGGCTGAAGGCTGCTCCCTATCTGGTCAAACCCAACAACGACGAGCTTTCCCGCATGATGGGCCGGGAGCTGAAAACGCTGGATGAACTGGCCGATGCCGGTCAGGCGCTCATCCGCAGGGGCATCGAACATGTGGTGGTGTCCATGGGCGGTCGGGGTGCGCTGTATCTCCGCAAGGACAGCGTGATCTACGCTCCGGCACTGAAGGTCAAAGTGGGCAGCACGGTGGGTGCCGGCGACAGCGTGGTCGCCGCTCTCGCCTACGCCGAAGCGGAAGGGCTTAGCGAAGAAAACACCGTTCGCTTGTCCATCGCCACAGGAGCCGCCAATGTGATGTGCAGCGGCACACAGGCCGCAGAGCGCAGCCAGATCGAAGAACTGCTGCCGCTGGTCACCTTCCAGCATCTGTAAAACTTCTTGAAAACACAACGGTAACTGTTATAATAAAAGGAGAGTTTCATTATGAAAGTCAAAGCTGTTCGTCTGCACGCCGCCAACGATCTGCGTCTGGATACTTTTGAACTGCCGGAGATCAAGGACGATGAGATCTTGGTCAAGGTCGTTTCCGATAGCATCTGCATGTCTACTTACAAGTGCGCCATCCTCGGCACTGCTCACAAGCGTGTGCATCCGGATGTAGCCGAGCACCCCGCCATCATGGGTCACGAGTTCGCCGGTGATATCGTCAAGGTGGGCAAGGCGCATCAGGACAAGTTCAAGCCCGGCATGAAGTTCACCCTGCAGCCCGCCCTGAACTACAAGGGCACCATGTGGAGCCCCGGCTACTCCTACGAGTTCTTCGGCGGCGACGCCACCTACTGCATCATCCCTGCCGAGGTCATGGAACTGGGCTGCCTGCTGGAGTACAAGGGCCGTGCTTACTACGAGGCTTCTCTGGCCGAGCCTATGAGCTGCTCCATCGGTGCTTTCAACGCCGCCTACCACACCAAGATGGGGGTGTACCATCACGATATGGGCATCAAGAAGGGTGGCAAGCTGGCGATTCTGGCCGGTGCAGGCCCCATGGGTCTGGGTGCTCTGACCTACGCACTGCACCGTGATGTGCGCCCCGGCATGGTGGTGGTCACCGATATCAACGAGGATCGTCTGGCCCGTGCGGAGTCCCTCTTCCCCCCGAAGGAGGTCAAGGAGAAGGACGGCATCGACCTGTACTTCGTCAACACCGCCAACATGGCAGACCCCGCTGCCGAGCTGCGGGAGCTGACCGGCGGTACCGGCTTTGATGATGTGTTCTGCTACGCCCCCATCGCGCCGGTGGTGGAGCTGTCCAGTGCTGTGCTGGGTCGTGACGGCTGCCTGAACTTCTTTGCAGGCCCCACCGACAAGCAGTTCAGCGCCAAGATGAACTTCTACGATGTGCACTACAATTCTACCCATGTCATGGGCACCACCGGCGGTAATACCGCCGACATGATCGAGTCGCTGGAACTGACCGCCGCTAAGCGCATCGACCCGGCTGTGATGGTCACCCACATCGGCGGTCTGAACGCCGCTGCCGAGACCACCCTCAACCTGCCCAAGATCCCCGGCGGCAAAAAGCTGATCTACACCCACCTGACCATGCCCCTCATCGCCCTGACCGATCTGCGTGCCAAGGGCGAACAGGACAACGACCCCCGCTATACCGCACTGGCTGACATCGTGGATGCCCACAACGGCCTGTGGTGCCCGGAAGCAGAGGAATATCTGCTGGCAAACTTCAACCCGGAGGACTAAGCGGAACGTGCCATGGGACAGGACAAACGCAGACAGGAGGAATCCCCCATGGAACAACGCCGCAATCAAATCGTGGGGCTGGTGAACCGCAAAGGCAGCATTAGCTTTGCCCAGCTCAAGGAAGCTTTCCCTTCCGTTTCGGAAATGACCCTGCGCACCGACCTGAAAGCACTGGATGAAGCCCGCCGTGTGGTGCGGGTGCATGGCGGTGTCAAGTCGGTGGAGCAGGTGGTAGGTACAGACGACCTGCTGAGCCGCCGTGCCGCCCGCAATGCCGAAGCAAAGCAGATCATTGCCGAAAAAGCCATTGCTCTGCTGCGCCCCAACACCACCCTGTTTCTGGATTCCGGCAGCACCGCCACAGCAGTGGCCCGGTGCATCCCGGATCAGCCCATGCTCATCTACACCAGCGGCCTGAGCTGCGCCATGGAGCTGGCAAAGCTGGAAAAGCCCCATGTGTCCCTGCCGGGCGGCAGCCTGAACCGGTTCAGCATGAGCGTCTGCGGTGCACAGAGCATCCAGACGATGGAGGGCATCAACTTTGATCTGCTGCTGCTGGGCGTGACCAGTTACAGCCCGGAAACCGGTTTTACCTGCGGCGTGGAGGATGAAGCACGGCTCAAGCAGACCGTGCTCCGCCGCTGTGAGCAGAAAGCCGTGCTGCTGGATTCCTCCAAGATCGGACTGAAAAGCACGTTCCACATCTGCGAGTTGTCCGATATTGATATTGTGATCTCGGACGGAAAGCTGCCCGTAGAATTTTTACAGGCCTGCCGGAACGCAGGCGTAACGGTACTATAAAAGGAGTATTATTATGAAGATCATCCGCGCAAAAGATTATCAGGATATGTCCCGCAAAGCGGCCAACATCATCTCCGCACAGGTCATCATGAAGCCGGACTGTGTACTGGGTCTTGCCACCGGCGGCACCCCGGTGGGCACTTATGCCCAACTGGTGGACTGGTACAACAAAGGCGATTTGGATTTCTCCGAGGTCACTACTGTCAATCTGGATGAGTACCGCGGCCTGCCCAAGGAGCACCCCCAGAGCTACTGGTATTTCATGAATGAGAACCTGTTCAGCAAGGTGAATATCGACCCGGCCAAGACCAACCTGCCGGACGGCACCAATCTGGACACCGCCGCCGAGTGTGCCCGTTACAACGGTATCATCCACAAGCTGGGCGGCATCGACCTGCAGCTGCTGGGCATCGGCCCCAATGGTCATATCGGCTTCAATGAGCCGGGCGAAGCCTTTGAGCTGGAGACCCACTGCATCGACCTTGCGCCCACTACCATCGAAGCCAACAAGCGCTTCTTTGACGGCAACGAGGCCCTTGTCCCCAAACAGGCATACACCATGGGCATCAAGACCATCATGCAGGCACGCAAGGTGCTGGTGGTAGCCAACGGTAAAGCCAAGGCACAGGCCGTCAAGGACGCCGTGACCGGCCCTGTGACCCCTGCCTGCCCCGGCAGCATCCTGCAGCTGCATCCGGACTGCATCCTTGTGGCAGACGAGGAAGCACTGAGCCTGCTGTAAACTCCCAAAGCCAACTTCTTCATTTACCATAACTTTGCTTAAGATCCAACCAAAGCACAGAAAGGGCCGGACTCGTTGCACGGGTTCGGCTCTTTCTGTCAGAAATAAGATTTATTTTGCTATCTTACGCAAAGAGCAACTCCAAAAGAGCCGTCATGGAGATGGTGGGTTCGCCTGCTGCGGGATTTACGCTGAAAATACGCTGAAAAGAGGTCACCCCGATCGGTGGCCTCTTTTTTGCTGCCGCGAACTGTCTGGCTGCGGCAGCGGATAACAGCAATGTCCATTGCGCTTTGTTTTGCCCGGATGCGCACCCGCAGAAAGCTCTCCCTCGTCAAACTGCCCAAAATACGCCCTTAAAAGTTTACTTGACGCAATTCTCAAATCAATATATAATTGGGTCAGAAACCAATCATAGAAAAGGATGATTTCCAATGGCGCGCAGATACGACAGCAAGGAAGCAAAACGGCGGATCCTGACCGCCTGTGTCCGGCTTTTTCTGGAAAAAGGCTACACGAACACCAAGGTTGCAGAAATTTTAAAGGAAGCAGATGTTTCCGCCGGGTCGTTCCAGAATATTTTCCGCACCAAGGACGGTGTGCTGACCGAGCTGATCGGCATGATGTTCAGCAGGCAGTTCGGTGCGGTAAGGCCGCTGGCGGCAAACGCCCCCTCGCCGGTGTACCTCTACGCGGTGGAGACGGCTTTGCAGCTGGCGATGACCGAGCTGAGCGAGAATCTGCGGGATATCTATGTGGAGGCGTACACCTTCCCCGCCACGGCGGAGATCATCCACCGCAGCACCACGGCCGAGCTGCAGGCGGCGTTCAGCGCGTATCTGCCCGGGTGCGCCGAGTGCGATTTCTACGAGATGGAGCTGGGCACGGCTGGCATGATGCGCGGCTACATGGCACGGCGGTGCGACCCCTACTTTACGCTGGAGCGCAAAATACGGCGGTTCCTGAGCATGAGCCTGAGTGCGCTGCAGGTCCCCGCGCAGGAGCGCGAGCAGGTCATTGCTTTTGTGGCGGAGATCGATATGCTTGCCGAGGCGCGGAAGGTGGTAGATGCCGTGCTTGCATCGCTGTCCGTGCAGTTTGATCTGAAAGGATAACAAGGTTTGATGACAAGGAGGGAGTAACATGAAAAAATGGCTGATCCGGTGTTTGACGGTGCTGGCAATGGTGTGCCTGATACCGGGGATCGTGTTAAAAGCGGCGGCAGAAACAACCACGGTGCGCTGCAAAAACTGTGGGAGTGTGGAGACACGTGAGATCCTTGGATACAGAAAATATGATTCGAACTCTCATAGGTTTTATGTAGCTGAATGCCAGAACTGCCACAACGATGGCAATGTTACGTATTTAAAGGTACATTCCGGCGGCACCGAAACTCCCACCTGCACCACAGGCAAAACCTGTGAAAAATGCGGCGCGGAATACGGCGTTCTCGGTCACGACTGGGGCGCGTGGACGCCTAACTACGACGGCACGAACACGCACACCCGCAGATGCAAGCGCAGCAACTGCAACGCAGTTGAGACCGCAAGCTGCAGCGGCGGCTATGCGGCCTGCGACAGTCTGGGAATGTGCGAAACTTGCGGAGGGAGTTACTACGGCGGTCACGCATGGGGCAAGTGGTCATCCGCCGGCAACGGCACACACATCCGCAGCTGCATGAACTACTGCTCCGAAGTTGATACTGCAAGCTGTTTCGGTGGCACAGCAACCTGCACCGCCAAAGCGGTCTGTGAGGCGTGTGGTGGGGAATACGGCGAAAAAGACCCAAATAACCATGATCTGGTGCAGCACGCAGCAAAAGCCCCCACTTGTACGGAAATCGGCTGGGACACTTACGACCGCTGCATCCGCTGCGGCTATACCACCCGCAAAGAGCTGCCCGCGCTGAACCATGCTCTGGTGAATCACGATGCAAAAGCCCCCACCTGTACGGAAATCGGCTGGGATGCCTACGATACCTGCAAAAACTGCGACTATAACACCTATGTGGAGCTGCCCGCACTGAACCATGATTATCAGGCTGTTACCGTAGAGCCTACCTGTGAAACAGACGGCTATACCATCTTTACTTGCTCCCGCTGCAAAGACAGCTACACCGCAGACCCGACGGATAAGCTGGGACACCAGTTCGGTGCATGGTCCCCGAACGGAACCGGCTCTCAGAGTGCCAGTTGTCTGCGGCAGGGCTGTGCGCACACTGGCAGCACGGATTGCCGGAAGTTTACTTTCCGCACTGCGGAAGGCGAAACGCTGACCTTCTGCCCCGTGTGCGGGCAGGCAGAAAACGCTGCGCAGCTGGAAAAGATCGAAGCCGCAACGGCGTGGGCTAACAGCGGCAGTCTTTCTGCGGAGGATGTGACCGCACGGACGAACGGGGAATACCTGAGTGTGGCCTTTGAAACCGCAGGCAGCCTGACGCAGCCCACCGGTCGGGTAAGGCTTGCGCTGCCCGCCGGACTGCTGGAAGGCAAAACGCTTGTGCGCATTGCCCCGGACGGCACACAGACGGAGATGCCTTTTGAAACAGAGCGCGGAACGATCATCCTTACGCTGGATTTTGCAAACAGCGCGCTGCCCGTAATGCTCTTCCGGCTGGTACCCCAGACCGCCGCCCTCTGAACGCTTTTACAGCGGCACAAACAATAAAACGCAAAATGCCCGCTCACCGTGGTTTTCCACAGGTGGGCGGGCATTCTTTTGTGCCTTTTGGGGCATCAAAATACCCCCGGAGGATGCAGCGTTTTTTACGCTGTCTACTCGGTGGTCATTTCCATCGTGCTGTCGCTGTTCTGGCCTGTGGTGCAGACCGGCATCAATAACTTCGGCATCTGGATCGCCAACTCTTCCGAGACTTCTCCCATTCTGGCTCCGTTCATCTATGGTACGCTGGAGCGTCTGCTGCTGCCCTTCGGTCTGCATCACATGCTGACCATCCCCATGCAGGACTGGCTGGGGCTGGATAACGCCGCCCGCATCAATAAGCCCTCCACCGTAGGCCAGAACTGGCGCTGGCGGCTGAAAAAGACCCAGCTGACCAAGAAACTCCAAAAAGAGATCTGCCAGCTGACCACCCGCTACGGCCGGAAGAACTGGGCGTGAGCGTAAGAGAACTCAACACAAAGGGCAGGGCGGCCTGTGGGCCGCCCTGCCCTTTGTTGCGGAGTGCCCCCTTGGCAAACCGGACGGGATTGCGCTATAATAGAGCCGTAACAGTTCCACAAAGGTGTGGTAAGGGAGGTGTGGTCATGATCCGGGTGGCGATCGTAGAGGACGACGCGGAGGTACAGGGGGTATTGCAGGAGTATGTCCGGCGGTATACCCGGCAGTACGGGACAGAGTTTGAAGTGACGGTCTTTGCGGACGGGGTGGATATTCTGGAGGATTACCGCGCGGTCTACGACATTATTTTTCTGGATGTGGAGATGAAGCATCTGGACGGCATGACCACGGCAGAGCGCATCCGGCAGATGGATGCAGACGTCATCCTGATCTTCATTACCAATATGGCGCAGTACGCCATCCGGGGCTACTCGGTGGGAGCGCTGGACTATGTGCTGAAGCCGGTGCCCTACTTTGCCTTTTCGCAGCAGCTGCTCAAGGCGGTTGCCCGGCTGGAAAAGCGGGCAAAGCACTACCTGACCGTGCCGGTGGAGGGCGGGCTGCGCCGGCTGGACACCGCAAGCATCTATTATCTGGAAAGCGAGGGTCACCGGGTGCACTTTTACACCGACGAGGGCGATTTTTCCGCCCCCGGCGCCCTCAAGGCCTTTGAGGAAAAGCTGGCAGACTGCCCCTTTGCCCGGTGCAACAGCGGCTACCTTGTCAATCTGGCACAGGTGCGGGAGCTGCGGCAGAGCACCGTGCAGGTGGGCCCCTGCGAGCTGCAGGTCAGCCGTCCCAAGCGTAAGGCTTTTCTTGCCGCACTGACCGACTACATCGGAGGTGAGGGCTCATGACCGCGCTGCCGGATATCCCCCGGCTGTACACCGCCCTTGCCGAGTGTCTGGCGGTGCTGCTGTTCACCCCGGCGCTTGCGCCCCGCTTTTCCAGGGCGGTCACCGGGGGCATCACCCTGCTGTGGGCGGCGGTGCTGTCGGCCTTTCTGGGGCTGACGGGCAACGTGCCCGGCGGGCTCTGGATCCCCTGCATGGTAACGGCCATCGGGCTTTCCTACTTATATTTATGGGGTGTGTGGAGCATCACCCTGCTGGAAGCCGGGTATCACTGCGCCCGGGCGTTTATTCTGGCAGAGCTTGCCGCCAGCGTGGAGTGGCAGCTGCACTGCGCCCTCTGGCCCGCCCGCGGCCCATGGGAGCCGCTGTCTTTGCTGCTGCTGGCGCTGGTGTATGGGACGCTGTTCGGCATCATGTGCTATCTGCAGCACCGCCGTCCCCAGCCCGCTGGGCACTTACAGATCGGCGGCAGCGCCGCCCTGACGGCGGTCATGTTGGCGCTGACTGCCTTTGCGGTGAGCAATCTGGGCTTTCTGCCCGGCAGCGAGATCAACATGAGCATTTTTTCCATCCGCACACTGGTGGATTTTTCCGGCGTGCTGATCTTATCTGTGCAGCACGAGCAGCTGCAGGAGAACGCTTTGCACAGCGAGCTTGCCGCCATGGACGAGGTGTTGCACCGCCAGTACGAGCAGTACAAGCGCAGCAAGGAGGGCATCAACCTCATCAACCGGCGGTACCATGAACTGAAAGTCCAGCTTGCCCGCATCCGGGAGGAGCAGGACCAGACCAAGCAGAACGCCGCCATTGCTGCCATGGAGCAGAACATCCGCCAGTACGAGGCCGAGAACAAGACCGGCAACCCGGTGCTGGATACCCTGCTCACCGCCAAGACCATGGAATGCCAGCAGGAGAACATTACCATCACCAGCGTGGCGGACGGCAGGATGCTGGGCTTTCTCACCATCCGGGAGCTGTGCACCATCGTGGGCGTGGCGCTGGACAACGCCATTGCCGCCGTCCGCGCCGAGCCGGACCCCGAAAAGCGGCTCATCAAGGTGGCGGTGTACAGTCAGGGCGGTTTTGCCATGCTGCGGTTCGAGCATTATACAGAGGCCGCCCCGGCACTGGATGCGGACGGTCTGCCGAAGCAGGGGTCGGACCTGAAAAGCGTCCGCACCACCGTCGGGCAGCACGGCGGCAGCATGACGATGCACTGGGAAAACAACTGGTGCACCCTGCGGATCTTATTTCCGCTGCCCAAAAACAAATAATTTTTACGGCAGGTATCCCCTGCCGTTTTTTTGTTGTCTGGCAGGGTGCACAAATACAATGTTGCAATATTTGTGTATTAGCACAATAAAAATTGAAAATTTATTGTAACTTTTGCAAACTGTGTATCCAAAACGACAGATTGTGCAAAAGATGATAACGATGCGCAAATATCCGTTATAATGGGTCACAGTTGGGTACGGCCCAAAAAATATAAAAGAATATGGAGGAGACAACACAATGAAGCGCGATCCGAACAACAAAAAGCCCACAAAGTTGCTGACAGCTGTTACAGCACTCTTACTGGCAGTTGGAATAGTGGCAGATGTAGCAATGTTTGGTGTGTTTCCCAGTTCTCTGGACAAGGCATTCCCTGGCCAGAATGGAGACCCGGAATTGCAAAAAACATCTTATGCAAATGGTTTGTCAGTGGCTCAGAAAATCGAGGAGGAAGGCGCGGTCCTTCTGAAAAATGACGGCGCTCTGCCGTTGGCAGGAACAAACCGAAAAATCAATCTTCTGGGCTATGCTTCCGCAAATCCGGTTTATGGCGGTACGGGTTCCGGTGGTAGCAGCTACACTGCAAACCGGACAGATTTTGTAAAAGCCTTTACGGATGCAGGTTTTGAAGTGAATCAAAATCTGGTCAATCTCTACAGCCCCAAAAACAACGAAGGCGGAAATACATTCTCTGTTGATTTTTCCATCCCGGAACTGCCTGCAACCGAGGAATTGGCTAAGAACATGGGTGTGGAGTACCAGTATACTGGAGACTGCTCATTTGAAGCAATGAAGGATTTTTCGGATACTGCTGTGGTCGTGTTCTCCCGCAAGGGCGGTGAAGGCAATGACCTGCCCACTTCGATGGCTGAAAATACCTCGTATGCACCGGATCAGAGCAAGCATTATCTGGAACTGAACAGTGCGGAACAGTCTTTGCTGGAACAGGCAGAAGCGACATTTGATAATGTTATCGTTCTGATCAATTCGGGCAATGCCATGGAACTGGGCTTCCTGAATGATGAAGGCGTTGATGCAGCCCTCTGGATCGGTGATCCCGGTGATGTGGGCACGATTGGAATTGTCAACATTCTGACGGGCGCAGTCAACCCCTCTGGCCGTCTGCCGGATATCTACCCTTATGCAGTAGAAACGACCCCTTCTTACTACAACTTTGATACCTTTGAGTATACCAACTCTAAGGACTGCTTCAAAAACTTCGAAAGTCATCCTGCCTACCTTGTAGAGTATCAGGAAGGCATTTATGTGGGATATCGTTATTACGAAACCCGTGAAAGCTACGATTACACTACCCGTGAAGGAGAGAATCTGACGGGACTTTCCTACAATGATGTAGTGCAGTTCCCCTTTGGCTATGGCTTGAGCTACACAAGCTTTGACTGGGAACTGGAAAACACGATTCCGACTACCGTTACCGCACAGGATACGCTGGAGTGGAATGTCAAAGTTACCAATACTGGCAATGTGGCTGGCAAAGATGTTGTGGAACTGTATTACAGTGCGCCCTATTACAGTGCAGCTGAAGGCGGCAGCGGCTTGCAGAAGGCTGGCGAAGTACTGGGCGGCTTTGCAAAAACGAAGGAATTGCAGCCGGGCGAAACGGAAACGGTTACGATTTCTATGCCAGTAGAGCAGATGGCTTCTTATGATGCACAGAAGTACTACACTTCTACCGGTTCCTACGTGCTGGAAGCTGGCGAGTATCAGATTTCTCTGCGTACGGATTCTCATACGGTGAAAGATAATCTGACCATGACCTGCAAGGTTGCTGAGAATGAAGTGTTCCAGGACAGTGCGTTTGGCAGTGGTGTGGAAAACTGCAAGTATGTCGGCAAGCGCTCTTCGGACGAAGTGGTAGCAACAAATCAGTTTGATGATGCAGCTGGTGATGTGGCTTACCTCAACCGTGACACTTGGCAGATCGTTCCCGGTACCAGCAAGGAAGCAACTGCTGAACAGCTGGAAGCCTTCAACAATGCGCTGGTAGTGGATGATAGCTATGTGGATGCAGATGACACTGCGCCGACCTTTGGTGCAAAGAATGGCCTTACGCTGAAAGACATGGAAGGCCTTGCCTATGATGATGCACAGTGGGATAAGCTGCTGGATCAGCTGACCCTTGATGATATGTACAAACTGCTGGGCGCAGATGGCTGGGGAAGTGCAGCAGTTGATAATATCGGTAAGGGACAGACTTATGAAATGGACGGACCTGCCGCTCTGAGTTATGTGTTCGATGCCTTTATGGGTACCTGCACATATAAGACGGTTACTTATCCGGCAGAAGTTCTGCTGGCGGCTACTTGGAATGTAGACCTGGCTTCTGAATTTGGCGATGCAATCTCGCAGGAAGGAAAGGCGTGGAATATTTCCGGCTGGTATGCACCTGGTGCTAATACCCACCGCAATGCATTTGCTGGCCGTAACTTTGAGTACTATTCTGAGGATGGCTTCCTTTCTGGTTCCATGTCCGCTGCTACGGTTGGTGCGGCAGAGAAAAATGGTATGTACTGCTACATTAAGCATTTTGCACTGAATGAGCGTGAGACCTGGCGTCATTATGGTCTGTGCACCTGGGCCGATGAGCAGGCAATGCGTGAAATTTACTTCGTGCCGTTTGAAAAGGCTGTGAAGGAAGGCGGCAGCACGGCTGTGATGTCTTCCTACAATAATATTGGTACTACTTGGGCCGGTGCAAGTACTGCACTACTGACCAATGTTCTGCGTAATGAATGGGGCTTTATTGGCACTGTGATTACGGATAACAACGAGGAGCATGGCTTTATGGATATTGAAAAAGCTGTCTTGGCAGGTGGTACCAATCTGCTGTTTGGCTGGGGCACTAAGACCTTCGATAACCTGAGCCAGACTGCTACCGGTCAGCTGAAGATGCGCGAAGCTGCACATCAGTATCTGTATACGCTGGCGAATAGCTACGGTGTAGATGTAGATGCGCCTGTGCCTATGTGGCGCACGCCTGCACTGGTAGGCAGTGTGATTGTCTATGTGTTGGTTCTGGCAGGTGTTGTGGTGATTCTTCGCCGCCGCAAGTATAATAAAACGCTGGCTAATACCAATGCAGGTGCGGATGTGAGTAAGGCATAAGTACTGACCCGTAATCAAAACTGTCTTCCTTCTAATCCCGGAACACGGCTGCACGGCAGTTACGACCCGCAGCCGTGTTCCCTTTTGGAAACAGAATCACGCTTCTTCTCCTTATGCGTGGTCCTGTTTCCAAAGGCAATACCGTTTCTACTGAAAGGAGATTTCCCCGTGAAATATCAGGATATTATTGCAAAACTGAGCCTGGAACAAAAATGCGCCCTGCTGAGCGGCGGTACGGTGTTCACCACCCGGGCGCTGCCGGGCAAGGGCATCCCGGCCATTACCCTGTCGGACGGCCCCAACGGCGTGCGTAAGCAGGCGGGTGCGGCTGACCATCTGGGCCTGAACCCCAGTGTGCCCGCCACCTGCTTCCCCACCTCGGCCACCGTTGCCAACAGCTGGGACCCGGAGCTTGGCGAGGCTGTGGGCGCAGCCATGGGCGAAGAAGCAGCGGCACAGGGCGTGTCGGTGCTGCTGGGCCCCGGCCTGAACATCAAGCGCAGCCCCCTGTGCGGCCGCAACTTCGAGTATTTCTCGGAGGACCCCTACCTTGCCGGTAAGATGGCGGCGGCCTACGTCCGCGGCATCCAGAAAAACGGCATTGCCGCCTGCCCCAAGCACTTTGCCGTGAACAGTCAGGAGCTGCGCCGTATGGCCTCGGATTCCATCGTGGACGAGCGCACCCTGCGGGAGATCTACCTGACCAGCTTCGAGATGGTGGTCAAGGAGGCGCAGCCAAAGACCATCATGTCCGCCTATAACCTTGTCAACGGCACCTACGCCAACGAGAACGCCCACCTGCTCATGGATATCCTGCGCAGGGACTGGGGCTTTGACGGCGCAGTGGTCACCGACTGGGGCGGCAGCAACGACCACGCTCTCGGCGTAAAGAACGGCTCTACGCTGGAAATGCCCGCCCCCGGCGGGGACGCCATCCGGGAGCTGATGAAGGCGGTGCAGACCGGCAAGATCACCGAAGCGGACGTGGACGCCCGGCTGGAGGAGCTGCTGGAACTGGTGTTCACCACCAAGGCGGCGGTGGACGCCGCACCCGGCAAGTTCGATGCCGACGCCCACCACGCACTGGCACGCCGGGCTGCTGCCCAGAGCATCGTGCTGCTGAAGAACGAAAACAGCCTGCTGCCCCTTGCAAAGGGGGAAAAGGTGGCGGTCATCGGCGACTTTGCCCAGACGCCCCGCTATCAGGGTGCAGGCTCCAGCGCCGTCAACTCCATCAAGGTGGATTCCTTCTTGGACTGCCTTGCCGAGAGCGGCCTGAACAGCGTCGGCTACGCCAAGGGCTTTGACCGGCAGGGCAAGCCCGACGAGGCGCTGAAAGCCGAGGCAGTGCTGCTGGCAAAGAACGCCGACGTGGTGCTGCTGTGCATGGGTCTGGACGAGATCAAGGAGAGCGAGGGCATCGACCGCGCCGACATGAAGCTGGCAGAAAACCAGCTGGAACTGCTGGCCGCTGTGGCGGCGGCAAACCCCAACGTGGTGCTGCTGCTGAGTGCAGGCTCCTCGCTGGAAAGCGATTGGGTCAAGGACTGCAAGGCGCTGGTCTACGGCTGTCTGGGCGGTCAGGCCGGTGCAGGCGCACTGGTCGAGGTGCTCACCGGCGCGCAGAACCCCTGCGGTAAGCTGGCGGAGACTTGGGCGCGCAGCTACGCCGACACCCCCGCAAAAGCGCATTTCGGCGGCGACGGCCCCACTGTGGAGTACCGCGAGGGCCTGTATGTGGGCTACCGCTACTACGACACCGCCGGTGTGCCCACCGCCTTCCCCTTCGGCTACGGCCTGAGCTATACCAGCTTTGCGTACAGTGACCTGAAAGCAGACGAAAAGGGCGTGACCCTGACTGTCACCAACACCGGCAGCTGTGCCGGTGCCGAGGTGGTGCAGCTGTATGTGGCAAAGCCGGATGCAAAAGTTTTCCGCCCCGCCAAGGAGCTGAAGGGCTTTACCAAGGTGCAGCTGGAAGCCGGAGAGAGCAAGACCGTCACCATCCCGCTGGACGACAAGGCGTTCCGCTACTGGAATGTCAAGACCGACCGCTGGGAGGTGGAGGGCGGCAGCTATCAGCTGCTGGTGGGCGCTTCCAGCGCCGATATCCGCTTGACTGCCGCCGTCACGGTGGCGGGCACCGGCGCACCCGACCCCTACGCGGGCAAAAATCTGGAGCATTACCGCACCGCACAGGTGCAGAACGTGCCGGACGCGGAGTTTGAGGCGCTGCTGGGGCATGCCATCCCGGAGAACAAGGTGCACATCGACCGCAACATGACGCTGGGCGAGATGGGGCACGGACGCAGCCCCATCGGCTGGCTGGCGGCGGCGGTATTGGGCACCCTGCTGCGCCGCAGCATCAAAAAGGGCAAGCCCGACCTGAACATCCTGTTCCAGTACAATATGCCTCTGCGTGCGCTGGCCAAAATGACCAACGGCGCCATCAGCATGGGCATGGTGGACGGCATCGTGATGGAGCTGCAGGGCTTCTGGATCATCGGCCTTGTGCGGGTGATTTTTGAGGCCGTGAAGAACCTCGTGCTGAACAGCCGCATGGAAGAGCGCTTGAAAAACAGCTGAAAGGAAGCAGGCTATGAATTTCTGGAATAACTTCGCGGCAAAGCACCCCGCCGCTGCCAAGTGGGTGCGCGAGGGCGGCCTGTTCGTCATCGTGTCCAACCTCATCACCGTGTTCAAGTACCTGCTGCTGCAATTTCTGCCCAAGGCCTTTGCAAGCCTGCCAATGGTGGATTTCGGCTGGCCGGGCATTGACATCACCCTGTTCGGCGAGACCTTCAAGTGGAACATCCTCGGCTACGATGCCGCCCACGGCGGCCTGCCCTACTTCTGCGCCTACATGATCGCCATGGTCATCGGCGAGTGCATCAACTTCCCCATCCAGCGCAATTTTGTGTTCCGCAGCAAGGGCAATCTGGCAAAACAGATCGGCTGGTATGTGCTGGCCTTCTGCGTCATCACCTGCATCGTCAACTCCATCAACTGCATCTGGGTGGCGGTGGCCGGTCT
>ONZW01000520.1_pt1 | contig 27989 bp, 29 predicted proteins | sample 1671071 | NCBI WGS metagenome assembly ONZW01 (sample SAMN06348119, study PRJEB24527) | human gut metagenome | biome: human gut; feature: ankylosing spondylitis patient; material: feces | host: Homo sapiens | place: China | collected 2015-10
ACAAAGTATGCTGTAGGTAATGTTGTTACTGGTAAGGTAGCAAGAATGACTGACTTTGGTGCTTTTGTTCAGCTTGAAGATGGCATTGATGCTTTACTTCACGTATCACAGATTTCTAAGGAACACATCAACAAGCCAGAAGATGTATTAAAGATTGGTCAGGAAATTGAAGCTAAGGTTGTAGACCTTAACGAAGCTGACAAGAAGATCAGCCTTAGTATGAAAGCATTATTAGATGATGCAGAACCACAGGAAGAGGCTACAGAAGAATAATTTAATAATTAATTGTCAGATGTTCTGATGATTGGCTGTAACTTAATATTTGATAATATATGAGCTGTACACCTTAGTGTGATATATACTTTCTATGCCGGGTAGAACCGGTAGAAAGTATATATACAATGTTGGTGTACAGCTCTTGTTAAATTTCCTTAAGCTTTCTGTCAAAATCTGGGGTGCGAATTATATTAGAAGAATAATTACTTATATTGCATAAGTGTCAGATAGCTTCGTCCTTTGCGGGTTTCGGCTTCATCACCTATAAAGATATACTTTCCATGTCCACGGATTACAAGTACATCATCTTTTTTTAAGTTCTGGCTTTTATTCTCGGTACATATTCCATTGAGGAATATTTTCTTGGACGTAAATAGCTCATTGGAATTACTGCGTGATAATCTGGTGAGGGAAGCAACAACTGCATCAATCCGCTTAGAAGCAGCAATTATTCGTATCTCTTCAAGTTCTGGTTTGATTGTTTCAATCTCATCAGTGCATATTGTACATCTTATGTGTGTGTGTTTAATAGAGTCCAGATTATCACATATATAATCAGCTATGTGCGAAAGGCAGTATACATAAGCATCAGGCACTTTAATTATAATGTCACCGACTAGTTCGCGTTCAATTCCAAGGTTCATAATTGCACCAAGGTAATCACGGTGGTTAAGCTGTTCAGCAAATTTGACGGATAATGGGCTTATTCGGATAGTTGAGATAGGGTAACCAGCATCATAGCCATAGAGTTCCTCAGAGCCGAAACGTATTATTTTGCGTTCACATACAGGATTGCCACCCCATTCATCATATGGTATAAATGATAATTCGTTGCTCATTTTGTTGACAGACGACAGTTCATTTATACTTAAAAAATTAGTGTAAGTATATATATTGTGATTGAAAGCCTGATTGGCAGTATCTATTATTTTTCTTTTTAAAAGCTGTTCTTCGTTCATTGTGTTAATTCCTTCTATTTTATAAATTGGTGATATGTGCGTATTGTGCTTAGATTAAATTGATATAGTAAATTAATGTTTATTATAATGTAATTAATTATATATGTCTAATACGATGTTTAATATATTGGCAAATTCAATATTGGCAGAATGAGTTGTAAAATCCAGAATATTGTAAAATTGAATATAATGGTAAGCTTAATTGGATATGGTAATTAGATATTTTATGTAATGTTTTTATATTTTTTATATAATGATAAAATTTTGACACAATTAATATTGTGTGATAAAATCCATATAAAGCTAAGGGATTGCAACAACTGCGGAATATGTTACAGGAAAGAACAGAGGATATCAATATGGTTAAAGATTATGAAGATTTTAAGAAATTTGTGTTAGGACTTACAGGAATTGACCTTAATGCTTATAAAGAAAAGCAGATGAAGAGAAGAATAGATACACTTATAGCAAGGAATAAGCATACAGGTTATGACAGTTATTGCAATGCGATAAAGAATGATGCCCAGATGCTTGATGAATTCGTTAATTATCTTACAATTAATGTGTCAGAATTCTATAGAAATCCAGCGTTATGGAAGAAGCTTGATGAGATTATTCTTCCAGACCTGATTAAGAAGTTTGGACCAAGACTTAAGATATGGAGTGCTGCTTGTTCAACAGGTGATGAGCCATATTCACTTGCAATGGTGCTTGCAAAGAAAGTCCCACTTAAAGATATAAAGATATATGCTACCGATATAGATGACCAGGTTCTTGAAAAGGCCAAAGATGGCGTGTATTCAGCCAACAGCTTAAAGGGGCTTCCTGATGAGTATAAGAATAAATATTTTGAAAAAATGGGAGATAAGTACTATAAGATTTCAGATGAGATTAAGAAGTGCGTTGAGTTCAAGAAGTCTAATCTTTTAAAAAACTCATATCCTCAGAGCTGTCATCTTATAGTTTGCCGAAATGTACTTATCTATTTTACAGAAGATGCCAAGTTAGAGATATATAAGAAGTTCAATGATTCATTAGTTAAGGGCGGCTGTTTATTTGTTGGTAATACAGAGCAGATTATCAATTATAAAGACCTTGGTTATGAATCTAGTGAGTTGTTTTTCTACAGAAAAAAGTAATCAGTATATGTACTGCCTGAAGAATTATGTCTTCAGGCAGTTCTTTTTTATCGTATAAAAGGTATATATTAGCGTCATTATACTCATATCTGAATATATATTCAGAAGTCTGGAGACTGTCTGTATTGTAACAAGGCAGTTTGATAAACGAAGCGAATTTTTTAGTGTATGCTGTTTCTCTGGTTGCTTTCACTTTACATTCAGCATCAACATAAGCAGCTACACTTTTGTGAATGGCAGTATCTTCGTATGGAAGATAGTAGTAATTCTTATAATCACTATAATATAATCTGAGATTATCAGTTATTAATGGCAGTTTGATTTTCATAGTATTGCCATTGATTCTTATGGCATATCCATTATTATCAAGATGAATAATGGGTATGGGAACTGCACAGGGCAGGGTATAGTTAATTATTAAATCTCCATTTTTATTAGTATCATCGGAATATTCAACAGAATATCCGGTATAGGTTACATTTTCTTCTAATACAGCATTGTAGGCAGTTATAGATGAAAGCTGGATTAGTCCGTATACATCATCATAATTATGAAGCAGAAGCAGTTCTTCGTAAGAAGCTTCGCCAGTCTTAACATAGTCGTTGTATACCTTGATAAGCTCGCCGCCAGAGAATTCATCATCACGGCTTATGTCAAGGAATTGCTCAACAGACTTCTGGTTACAACTTTCAAGCTTTAGTAATGTCTTTAATGGACGTACACATTTGTATAAATCATAGCTTAAGAGCTTATCAAGTGTGTACGGAATGTTAAGGTGTGCGGCTCTGTCTTTAATAAATGGAATGTCAAAATTATCTCCATTAAAATGCACCAGTGTATCAAATGAAGCGGCAGCATTAAGAAAGCTTGCTATTACCTGCACTTCGTCAGCCTTGGACTGGGCAAGCCACTGTATTATGGTAAGTATGGAATTCTTTATATAAGCAGTGCCGATTAAATAACAGAAGCTTGTCTTGTGCGAAAAGCCGGTTGTTTCAATATCAAAAAATATTGTATGCTCGCTGCAGAGAGAATTATTGATAAAATTATCAGCAGTATTATTAGTATTGCTGTCGTTGTTGTGTATATCGTTTAGATTAAATGTTTTAGTTATAGTCTTCATTAATTATAAATCCTTTGATTACAAAAAGTGTACGTTAAAAAAATGTCAGTTTTTGTTTATTATATACGAATATATACACAAAAAAAAGTAGATTTTTAATGATAAATGATATATTATATTAATATATTAATTATCGTTCATAATTATTATAAATCAGATACACAATCATTAAGCTTGGGTTTTATGGTTGTCTATCTGTTTTTGCATTGCTTTGGATGATAACATATATTATTTTATAAGGAGAAATATGTCATGGGAAAGTGTACATTTAAAGGTGGAATACATCCATATGACGGCAAGGAATTATCAAAGGATAAGCCTATAAAAGAGTTGTTCCCTGCTGTAGGAGAGATGGTTTTCCCACTTTCACAGCACATCGGTGCGCCGGCAGTTCCAGTAGTTGCCAAAGGTGATTACGTCCTTGCTGGACAGTTGATTGCTGAGGCTGGTGGATTCGTATCAGCTAATATCCATTCATCTGTTTCTGGTACAGTTAAGGCTATAGAGCCAAGAACACTTGCCACAGGTGGAAAGTGCAATTCAATCATCATTGAGAATGATGGAGAATTTAAGGAAGTTGAGTATACTCCTAAGAAGTTAGAAGAACTTTCTAAAGAAGAAGTATTACAAAGAATTAAGGATGCAGGTGTAGTAGGTATGGGTGGTGCAGGCTTCCCTACTAACGTAAAGTTAAGCCCTAAGAATCCAGAAGGAATTGATTATATTATAGTAAATGGTGCTGAATGTGAACCATACCTTACATCCGATTACAGAAGACTTCTTGAAGAGTCAGACAAGATTGTACTCGGCTTAAAGGTTGCATTAAGCATTTTTGATCACGCTAAGGGTATTATTGGCATTGAAGATAATAAGCCTGAAGCTATCAAAGTTATGCAGGCAGCAGTTGCCTCTGAGCCAGATATCGAGGTTAAGGTTTTAAAGACCAAGTATCCTCAGGGTGGTGAGCGTAGTCTTATCTATGCTACAACAGGCAGAAGCATCAACTCAACTATGCTTCCAGCAGATGCAGGATGTATCGTACATAATGTAGATACAATATACAGCATATATATGGCTGTTATTGAAGGAAAGCCACTTACTAAGAGAATCGTTACTGTTACAGGTGATGGTGTTAAAGAACCAGGCAACTTCTATGTATGGCTTGGTATGAACTACAGACAGCTTCTTGAAGCAGTTGGCGGTGTAGTTGGCGAACCAGAGAAGTACATATCAGGTGGTCCTATGATGGGATTTGCTATGTACAGTCTTGATGTACCAGTTGTAAAGGGAAGCTCATCACTTCTTGTATTCCAGAATGATGTTGTATCTAAGCTTGAAGAGACAGCATGTATCCGTTGTGGAAGATGTGGTGAAGGATGTCCAAGCCATTTACTTCCAGCTAAGCTTGCTTCATTTGCAGCTAAGAACGATGAAGCTGGTTTCGTTAAGTTTGATGGTATGGAGTGTGTAATGTGCGGAAGCTGTTCATATGTCTGTCCAGCTAAGAGACCATTAACACAGCAGATTAAGGCTATGAGAAGTATCGTTCTGGCTAACAGAAGAAAGAAATAAGGGAGGATTAAAAGTGAGCGAGATTTTTAACGTATCAACTAATCCACATGTACGTAGCAAGGATACTACTCAGACTATTATGAGAGACGTACTTATAGCGTTAGCCCCTGCTAGTATATTTGGTATTTATAACTTCGGAGTTCAGGCACTTATTCGTATCATAGTTGGTATTGTAGTGTGTATGGCTTCTGAAGCAGTATATGAGTATTTTATGCATAAGAAGATAACAGTTATGGACCTTAGTGCTGCTGTTACAGGTCTTCTTATTGCACTTAACATTCCTTCAACTCTCAACATTGGTTTTGAGATTGTTGGCTGTGTATTTGCAATTATTATTGTTAAGCAGTTGTTTGGCGGAATTGGTCAGAACTTTATGAACCCTGCACTTGCAGCAAGATGTTTCCTTCTTATTGCATATACAGGTCCAATGACTAACTTCGTATGTGATGCATATTCCGGAGCTACACCTCTTGCTATATTAAAGCCGGGTTCAGAGGTTGTAGGACAGACAGCACCAACACTTCTTACTATGTTTATTGGTAAGACAAGCGGTGTTATCGGTGAGACATCAGTTATATGTCTTCTTATCGGTGCTATATATCTTGTTGTAAGAAAGATTATTTCATTAAGAATTCCACTTTCTTACATTGGAACATTTGCAGTGCTTATATTCCTTTTCGCACCAGGACATCAGTTTGATGCTATGTATATGTTACAGGAAATCTGTGGTGGTGGTCTTATTCTTGGTGCTTTCTTTATGGCAACTGATTATGTTACATCACCTATCACACCTAATGGTAAGTTAGTATTCGGTGTATGCTTAGGTTTACTTACATTCATATTCAGAATGTTTGGTGGTTCAGCAGAAGGCGTTTCATACGCAATCATCTTCTGTAACCTCTTAGTACCTCTTATCGAAAGAGTTACAGTACCTAAGTCATTTGGCAAGAAAAAGCCGGAAAAAAAGGCAAAGGAGGCTGCATAAGATGAAGAATATAATAAAAGACGCATGTATATTATTCGCAATTACACTTGTTGCAGGTATCCTTCTTGGTCTTGTATATAATGTAACTAAAGACCCTATCGCACAGCAGAACGAGAAGGCTAAGCAGAAGGCTTACCAGGAGGTTATTGCTGATGCTGATAAGTTTGAAGCACTTGATGGAAGTTATGCTTCTGATAAGGTAGCAGAAACAGCTAAGGCAGTACTTTCAGCTTCTGCAACAGATTTCTCTAAGGATGATGTATCAGAGGTAGTTGCTGGTATTAAGAATGGTAAGATTATAGGTTTCGTAGTAACAGTTGTTGCACATGATGGTTACGGCGGAGATATCAAGTTCTCTGTTGGACTTTCAACAGATGGAACATATCTTGGAACATCTATTCTTACAATAAGTGAAACAGCAGGTCTTGGTATGAGAGCTAAGCAGGACCCTTCATTCTTAGCACAGTTTAACGGAACTAAGACTTCAGAATATAAGGTAGTAACAGATGGAACAGGTTCATCATCAGACAGCTCTATTGATGCAATCGGTGGTTCTACAGTTACATCTAAGGCTATAACAAAGGGTGTTAATGCAGCATTAGCTGTATATGCAGACCTTGCTAAGGCTAATGTTAAGACAGTAGGAGGTGTTTCAGTTGAATAAGTGTGTTGAAAGACTTTATAATGGTATTATCAAAGAGAATCCTACTCTGGTTTTAACACTTGGTATGTGTCCTACACTTGCGGTTACTACATCAGCAATCAATGGTATCGGAATGGGACTTTCTACAACAGCAGTTCTTATGCTTTCTAACCTTTTCATTTCATTACTTAGAAAGGTTATTCCAGACAGCGTAAGAATGCCAGCTTATATCGTGATCGTTGCATCATTTGTTACAATAATACAGTTCTTATTACAGGGCTTTGTGCCATCTATATATGATGCACTTGGTATCTATATACCACTTATCGTTGTTAACTGTATTATCTTAGGACGTGCAGAGTCATATGCTTCTAAGAACCCAGCACTTCCATCAATGTTTGATGGTATCGGAATGGGACTTGGTTTCACATGTGCTATCACAATCCTTGGTGCAATCAGAGAGTTACTTGGTGGCGGAACAATCCTTTCAACAGGTAGTTCAGCACTTGTAGATCTTTCTAACTTTGGTTATACACCAGCTAGTATATTTATCCTTGCACCTGGTGCATTCTTCGTACTTGCTATGTGTGTAGCTGTTATGAACAGAGTAAAGAGAAAGCATGGAATGAAGCCTGCTGAGGTTCCAGACTATGTTTCAGATGAAGAAAAAGAGAACTAAGGGAGGAGAGTAAAAGATGAATTTATTAGTTATCGCTATAAGCACAGCGCTTGTTAACAACGTTGTATTAAGCCAGTTCTTAGGTCTGTGTCCTTTCCTTGGTGTATCAAAGAAAATAAACACAGCTGCCGGAATGGGTGGCGCTGTTATTGGTGTTATCTCTATATCATCAATCATATGCAGCCTTATATATGATTTTATATTAACACCACTTAACCTTACATACCTGAATACTGTAGTATTCATTCTTGTAATAGCAACATTAGTTCAGTTTGTTGAAATGGTACTTAAGAAGTGTATGCCACCTTTATATGAGGCACTTGGTGTATACCTTCCACTTATCACAACTAACTGTGCCGTACTTGGTATTGCTTTAACAAATGTACAGAATTCATACAACTTAATCGAATCATTTGTAAGTGGTCTTGGTACAGCTGTTGGTTTTACAATAGCTATCGTAATAATGGCTGGTGTACGTGAGCGTACAGAGGACAATGATGTTCCAGAAAGTTTTAAGGGAATGCCTATCGTTCTTTTAACAGCAGGACTTATGTCAATTGCATTTTTCGGATTTTCAGGAATAATCTAAGGAGGATATTGAATAATGACAGGTATTATTATTGCGGCTTGTGCCGTAGGTGTAACAGGTCTTCTTCTTGGACTCTTCCTTGGATTTATGGGAAAGAAGTTTGCAGTTGAGGTTGACCAGAAGGAAATAGATGTAAGAGCAGAGCTTCCAGGTAACAACTGTGGTGGTTGTGGATACGCAGGTTGTGATGCACTTGCAAAGGCTATTGCAGCAGGTGAAGCTGACTGTGGCGCATGTCCAGTTGGTGGTGCTCCAGTAGCAGCAAAGATAGCAGCTATCATGGGTGCTGAGGCAGGAAGCCAGGAGCGTATGACAGCGTTCGTTAAGTGTGGCGGAGACTGTGATAAGGCTAAGAATAACTATGTATATTCTGGTGTACAGGATTGTACTATGATGAACATAGCACCTAATGGTGGTCCTAAGGGATGTACATACGGATGTATGGGTTATGGCTCATGCGTTAAGGCTTGTCCATTCGATGCTATCCACGTAGTTAATGGTGTAGCTGTAGTAGATAAGGAAAAGTGTAAGGCTTGTGGTAAGTGTGTTGCTACATGTCCAAGACATCTTATCGAGCTTATTCCATACAAGGCAACTTACGCAGTTAACTGTTCTTCACAGAACAAGGGTAAGGATGTTATGCAGGTATGTTCAGTTGGATGTATCGGCTGTATGTTATGTACAAAGCAGTGCGAGTATGGCGCTATCACTGTAGAGAACAATATCGCACACATTGACCAGTCTAAGTGCGTTGGCTGTGGTAAGTGTGCTGAGAAGTGTCCTAAGAAGATTATTCATAAGCAGAATTAATATATGAGTATAGTCTGATAGGAATTAATACAATTATTATATTAGTTCTTTATGGATTGATTGTATAAAACCGCTAGTGGAAGACATTATGAGTTTTCTACTAGCGGTTTTTGTGTTATATTATTTATAAATAAAGTTTTCAAATTTAAAATTTTATATTAGAGTTTTAGATTAAAAATTGTAAATAGATGGATAATTATACAAGGAGAGAAAATTGACAGATTATAATTTGGATATAGATGAAGCAGTTATATTGCAGAATAATAATGTTGCCTGTACGACGAACAGCCTGCCTGTATTTAAGGATGAATTAGTATTAACCAACAAAAATATTATTTATGTTTGTATAGGAGTATTTGGTAGAGTTAAGGAAATAAAAAAATATCCTTTAGAACAAATAAAAATGTATAATAATAAGCCACAGGTATTGATTTTGAAAGCAAAAGATGGCAATAAAGAAATGCAGATATTTACCGTAAACCAGCAAATGTCTTTTAGATTTCGGGACTCGGAAAAGAAGCAGATGCCTATATGGATTGACAAGATTACACAATTAATGGTTAAAGGGGAAACTACAATTAACAATAAGGGCACAAAAACTTTACCAGGAATTAAAAATATTGTAGAAACTATAAAAGAAACGAAAAACTCATTAAAAGATGTAATGTTTACTAAAGCTGCTAAAAAGATATATATTACCTGCCCTAAATGTGGAGCGCAGATTGAAGGCGTGAAAAAGCAGGTAGCGGTATGTGAGTATTGTGGGAATAGAATGACATTATAGATTTTTAGCTGACAAGCTGTATATTAAAGCTGGTTTTAAATAAATAAGTACAGAAGACATATTTTACGATACTGTGGAAACCAGACAATTCAGAATGTATGAATATGAGATAGAGTAGTAATAGAAATATATGTGTATGTGGCTCATTAAGGCAGTTACAGCAGAGTTCTTAACAAAATATATAGTAAGTGATATCATATAAGAAAAACAAAACTACGGAGGAATATTATGGAAAGAGTACTTAAATTTTTAAAAGAAGTAGAAACATATTATTTAGCAACAGTTGAAGGAGATCAGCCAAGGGTAAGACCTTTCGGGACAGCACATATTTTTGAAGGGAAGTTGTATATTCAGACTGGAAAGATAAAGGATGTATCAAAGCAAATTCACGCAAATCCAAAAGTTGAAATCTGTGCATTTAAGGATGGAGAGTGGCTGCGTGTAGCTGGAGAGCTTGTAGAAGATGATAGAAAAGAAGCAAGACAGTCTATGCTTGATGCATACCCTTCATTACAGAAAATGTATTCCGCAGATGATGGCAACACTGAAGTGTTCTATTTTAAGAATGCAACTGCGACATTTTCATCTTTTACACACGAGCCAGAAATAGTAAAATTTTAAATATCGTTAAATCATTTATATGATGTAAGGGTCAAAAGGTCAAAGAGTCATTCGTGCTTGCACGATAAGACTCTTTGACCTTTTGACTCGCTTAACACCGAATATGGTTTTTTATGAAAGGTTGAGGTGTTATAGGATTGTGTAGTAATGTAGCAATATGGACAATCTGTTATATAATTACTATAAAATATTAATTTCCAAAATAATCTTTAATATCTTCCATTCTCTCCATCTGTCTAACCTTAAATGGACAGCGATTGTTGCAGTGTCCGCAGCGTATGCAGTCGCCCGTGTGAAGTTCAAGCTTACGATAATGGTCTTTGGCAAGTGCATCACCAGATTTAGCAAGGTCGTAATATTTGTTAATCATTGCAATATCAAGTCCTTTAGGACATGGATGACAATGGCTGCAATAAACACAACGTCCTGCGGCATCAGTAGGTGCAAAGTTACCTATAACGGAATAGTCACGTTCTTGTTTTGTGGCATTAAGGTATCCCAATACTTCTTTGAGGTCGTCTGGGCTTCTGAAGCCAGGAAGAACTGTGATAACACCCGGTTTGTCCAGTGCATACTGTATGCACTGGTTTTTCGATAATGCCTGTCCAAATGGAGAAAGCTTTGCATCAAGAAGCTGTCCACCTGCAAATGCTTTCATAACGGTGATACCAACTTTTTCCTTTTTGCAACGGCGGTAAAGTTCCTGTCTTTCCTGTGCGCCGCCAAAAGCAAATTTGCCGTGCTGGTAATCATACGCTGGATTTATGCTGAACATAATAACGTCAAGTATTCCAGTATCAAGCATTTTATGTGCGATTGCAGGAGTGTGTGTTGAGAGTCCGATATGTCTTACAACGCCCTGTTTATGAAGTTCTTTAATACGCTCTAATACACCACCATTAATGTACTGTCTAAGGTCAGAGGGTTCATCAATACAGTGAATAAAGCCGAAATCTATATAATCTGTATGAAGTTTTTTCATAAGCGTATCTATTTCACGGTCGATTTTATCACGATTGGTTGTCCAGCCATATTTTCCAGATGAATAGTCTGCTCCAAAATGCATTTGAAGGTATACTTTATCCCTGCACCCCTCAAAGGCAGTTTTATAATAATCAAATGAACAGGCTTATGATACGGCGAGGTCGAAATAATTGATTCCGTTATCCATTGCCATCAGTACAGTCTTTACAGTTTCATTTTCAGGTGATTCGTGTAATCCGGAGCCACCAAAACCGATAATACTTACTTGTTCTGTTCCTTTTGGTAATTTGCGATATTCCATTTTTTTACCTTCTTTCATATAATGTTAATATTTTTGCCTTTTAAATTTGTATCAATATAAAAAGAATATAGTATATATTATTTATTAATTATAACATTAATTTGCAGAAACATATAATGCATATATGTATTAGGCAGTGTTTTATAATGCCTGATTTTTAAGCAGAATGATTAAGTTTATAATAAAGATAACCTTTAAAAATCACCCAATATCATATATAATAATATTTAATAAGCTAAAATTAAACAGCTAAGAGAGGTATTACAAAATGGAAATTTATGAAATGATAGACCTACAGGATTGTCCAAGGTGTTTAGGACCTTCTTTGTTGGAAGAAGTGGATCACGGTTTTTATGTGACTTGTATGGATTGTGGATGTCAGTCAGCCACATTCAGATATAAAAATGATGATGATAAGCTGGAGGCTGCGAAGAAAACAGCAGAGTTATGGAATACTGGAAAGGTAATCTATACTGGTTATGGAGATTGATAGTATTTACAAGAATGTGCAATAATAAGCCATAATATAATATATCAGATAAGGAGAGTTAAACAATGAAGAGTCAGGAAGAACTTTTTAATATGACAGTTATGGAATTAAGAGAGTATATGAATTCACTTTCTAATGAAGAAATAAAGCAGGCGGCTGAGATGTTTGAATATGATGAGCACGAAAGAGATCCACTTACACTTCTTTCAGCACCTAAGCTTTTTGAGTATATGAAATATGCAAATGGAGCAGTAGATATTGATTTTGGTGAATAATGCTATAATGAGGGAGTGTGATTAATAGTCACGCTCTTTTATTTATGTTGGGAGGCATTTTTATGACACACGAACAATTTGAAAAGGCGGCTGATTACTGGAAGAATAAGGGAATTACAGCAATGCCCAAAGAAGAGCTTAAAAAAGCGGTTGAAGAATATATAGCTGCTAACAATACCTGTGCGCTTGCAACAGGAACTGGCGATTATGTAAGATGTACGCCGATTGAGTACAGTTATCATAATGATAAGTTCTGGATGTTTTCAGAAGGTGGAGAGAAATTTATAGGTCTTGAGAAGAATGAAAATGTATGTTTGGCTATTTTCGATAAATATGATGGATTTGGCAGGCTTAAGAGCATACAGGTTATGGGAAAAGCCGAACTGATAGAACCATTTTCTGATAAATATAATGAACACGCAAAAATTAAGAAAATACCGATAGAGGCGTTAAAGAAAATGGAGTCACCGCTTAATCTCATTTGTGTAACACCAGTGAAAATGGATGTATTATTTTCTGATTTTAAGAAAGAGGGATATAGCAGCAGACAGATTTTAGAGTGAATTTAAAAGAAAAAAGAGGTAATATAACTTATGGAAGTAAAAGAGTGGTCATATAAAGAATACCATTCTTTTGATAAGCCAGTAGACGGAGTTACAAGAATTCCTACAAGCAGAGATGAGAAGGGAACTTATATATATTCAAATGTCAATATGCGCATATAAATGGTACGACACTGCATTTGCAGATTATCACACCACAGACAAGAATCTTGAGTTATGCAGTGTTATGTCGTTGAGTGTAATATAAGTGAAAATGTTTCACTGCCACCAATATTAATGTTTCACGGAACAAAGGACGGTACAATAAATCCAAAGGTCAGTGTCGTTGTGTATGAGGCTTTAAAGAAATATAATAAAGATGTGAAGTTATATTTGCTTGAGGGAGCTGACCATGGTGGAAGTGAATTCTTTAGTGATGATGTGTTGGATATTATCGAAGAATTTTTGCAAAAGATTATATCAGCTAGTTAGAATGATAAATTATTTTAAAATATGTAATAAAATGAATTTTTACACTGACATCATAAATATGAAAATACTGGGCGGTAAAATATATGGGAAATGAATCAGGCGAATGGATTATGCACGGACTTGAGTGGGACAATCCAGCGTGTATACATACAGTTGAGAAAGCAATCGAACACATTAATGATGTTGGTTTTCTGCCTCTGTTTAAGAATGAAATAGAAGGATTTTCTCTGGAAGAATGGACAGCACCTGAGTACTGGTGGTGTGATGATGAGCAATATGACCCGTGGCTGTGGCGTGCGGTTATAGCAAGACAGCACGATATAATCTATGGAAAGTTTTTCGGAAAAAAGGCAGGTTTTATATCAAGAAAATGGGTTCCTGCATTTGCTAATTACAGGCGTGACGGATACGATTTTGATGCGTTATATGAGGATGGAAAAGCACCGCTTAAACATAAAAAGATTATGAAGCATTTTATGGAAGAAAATGCAGATAACGAAATATTTTCTAATGAATTAAAGAAACAGGCTGGATACGGCAAAGATGGTGAAAAAGGATTTGATGGTGCTGTTGCTAATCTTATGATGCAGATGTATATATGTAACTGCGATTTTAGAAAGCATATTAATAAACGTGGTGAACAATATGGCTGGGATGTGGCTGTTTATTCATCAATAGAACATATTTATGGATATGATTATGTTACTTCTGATTATAAGGAAAAGCCAGAAGCTTCGTGGCAGAAAATAGTTGCACATATGAACATATTGTATCCGTCTGCGACTGAAAAGCAGATTAAGAAGATATTGAAGTAAAATTATCAAAAAATATTTGAAATAAATCATAGTTTATTGTTTTTGCTGTTTTATCAGCAGTATACACTTGATACAAAATTTTATTAAAAATGGCGTATAAAAGAGAATTGGTGTGAAAATAGATTTTTCACACGTGAGATTTATGTGTGTGTGCACTTGACACAAACTCGTTATGTACAAAAATATGCGTAGAAATGAGGATTATTATGGAATTACAGGAAGTATTGAATAGCAGAAGAAGTATGAGAAGTTACGATGCTGAAAAGAAAGTTACAAAAGAGCAGCTTGAAACTATTATAAATGCGGCCATATTAGCACCTTCGTGGAAGAATTTGCAGACATCTAGATATTACTGCATATTATCAGACGAAAAAATTGAAGAATTCAGACATAAGTGTCTGCCAGAATTCAATCAGAACAATTCAGAGGGAGCAGCTCTTGTTGTAACAACATTTGTAAAGAACTGCGTTGGATTTGACAGATTATCAGGTGAGCCAGTTAATGAATGTGCCAACGGCTGGGGTTATTATGACCTTGGACTGCAAAACGAGAATTTCGTTCTTAAATCTAAAGAATTAGGACTTGATACACTGATTATGGGAATTCGTGATGGTGAGGCAATAAGAGAGTTCTTTAATCTGCCAGAAAATGAGCAGGCAGTTTCAGTTATTGCAGTTGGATATGGAACAAAGGATGCGCAGATGCCTAAGAGAAAGAGTGTTTCGGATATAGCGAAATTTTATTAAAATAGTAAGCAAAAAATATATAGAGAATGTGAGTGATAAATCATATGGGTTTGTTTAAAAAGAAGGCAAAAGTGTATTCATATGATAAAGAGCATATGAAACCGGTAATTAAAACCAGCATATGTACGGGTGAACAGGTGGCTGGATTTAAGGATATTCATACTGGCAAAATAGAAGATATTATGCTTGTAAAAACGTCAGCAGATATCGAAAAATTTAAAGAAATGTATGGAATAGAAGGCAATATTGACAAAGAATATTAGGATTAAAATGTCGGTGGAAGAAGGATATAATTATGGTTAAGAAAATTGTAAAAGGAAAGCAGATATTTGCAAGAAAGGCACAGCCTGCGACAGAAGCGGACAAGCAGGTTGTGACAGACTTAATAGATACTTTAAGAGCAAACAGGGAAATATGTGTTGGGATGGCTGCCAATATGATAGGTGTGAATAAGTCAATAATAGCAGTGGCAGCAGATCCATTTCAGTTTGCAATGATTAATCCTGTTATAACTAAAAAGTTAGGTGAATATAAGACAGAGGAGGGCTGTTTATCATTAGATGGTGTCAGACCCTGCATAAGGTATGAGGAGATAGAGGTTGACTATCTTGACAGTAATTTTAAGCCACAACACGGGAAGTATAGCGGGTTTACGGCACAAGTGATACAGCACGAGATAGACCATTGTTGTGGGGTGGTAATATAATTAGGAAATTGAAAGCAAATAGAAGGGAAAATAGACTATGGCAATACCAAAGATTGACAAACAGAATATTATTGAAGCAATAAAATACATTGATAAATATGGTGTACCAGATAAAAATAAAAGTACACAGTATGTTCTTGTCACTGAAGAGGGGAAGAAATATCCACCTAAATATGTTATTGCAGTAGCAAATCATCTTGCAAATGGGGGTGATATTATAACAGAGGGATTTAATGCAGTAGAAGCAAAAAACTATTTTGAAACAAGAGGTTATAAGATTGAATTAAAGCAGGAAAAGTTTGAACTAACAATTTCATCGGATGAGATTGTGTCAACAGATGCTAGATTTACAATAGATAATTTGGACTTAGGAGATAATTATAGAACTATAGATACATATTTTGTAAATGCAGATGAAAAAATTATACGAAGAAAATATAATAAGGGCGAACGGAGAAATAGCAATCAAACATTGCCTAGACTAACTTTTCAGATATTTGAAAGTCAAATTAATAATCTTTCTGATTTAGATAAGGAAAGTTTTCCTATTTGTAAATATAAACCTGAAGCAGAAACTATATGTGGCATATTTAAAACAGTAGATGAGTTTCGAAAATACAAGAACTCAATGGAATATTTAACATATAGAAGAGAAAATGAACCACAGTATGTAATTTATTGTTGGAATTTATTTTCAACATTACTTTTTGTTCAAGAATGTTTGAAAAGATTTGGGAGTGAGGGCGATAGGTTTATTCTTGTATATCGTGATAAAACAGAACAAGAAAAGAATAAGGCTGTAACAGATGCTAGTATTGTGGAAGAAGAACAGAAAACGGCACAAGGGTGTAAAAATCCATACTCGAAAATATTGCTGAAATCAAAAAATATTATTTTTAGAGGTGCTCCGGGAACTGGAAAATCATATCTTGCTAAGGAGATTGCTGCGGATATTATTAGTGATGGATATACAGATAAATATACAGACCTTACAGATGAACAGAAGGAGCAGGTCGAATTTGTTCAATTCCATCCGGGATATGATTATTCAGATTTTGTAGAGGGACTTCGTCCAAGAATGAATGAAGATGGTTCTATGGGATTTGAACTACAAGATGGAGTATTCAAGAAGTTTGTAGAAAGAGCCAGAAAGAACTTTGAGAATTCAAGAAAATCGAAAAAGTTAGTAGAGCGGGAAAATTCTGCAAATACAGAAATGACTGAGTTTTTTGAAAAGAATGATTTTGAAAAACAAATATTTACTACTGTTACAGGTAATGAATTTACCATTGTTAATGTGGACGATAAATATATTTATATATCAATTCCGGGAAATGCCACTTTTGACAAGATACGTCTTAACATAGAAGAATTACGGAAAATGCTGGAGTCTGAAGTCATATTTGAAAAAGTTAGTGATGTTAAGAATTTTTTTGGTCGGAAGTTTGCTACACAGGCATATTCCTATGATTTTGCCTTATATAAGGCAATTAAGGGACAAAAGATTAAAAAGCAGATAATAGAAGCATTACCAGAAACACAGAAAAAGTTTATTTTTATAATTGATGAGATTAATCGTGGAGAAATATCAAAAATATTAGGAGAATTATTTTTTTCTATAGATCCAGGTTATAGAGGAAAAGCTGGAGAGGTGACTACACAGTATTCTAATATGCATACCAATCTGAATGAAAAATTTTATATACCTGAGAATGTGTATATTATTGGTACAATGAATGATATTGACAGGTCTGTTGAAAGCTTTGATTTTGCTATGCGTAGGAGGTTTCGATTTGTTGAGGTGCGAGCAGAAGATACTCAGTATATGCTCGAATTATTAGATGATGAAGAACTTAAGGCAGAAGCTATTGCAAGAATGGATAAGCTTAACGCAGAAATTGTTCGAGTACCAGATTTGAATGAAAACTATCAGATAGGTGCATCTTATTTCTTGAAGCTTAAAGTATTAGGATTTGATGAGTTGTGGACAGATTATTTACAGCCATTATTGCAGGATTATGTATGTGGACTTAATAATGAAGAAGATTGTATGAAGCGATTTGCTAGAGCTTATGGTTATACAGCTACAGATGAAGGTGATTCTGATGAAGCAGATATTAATTAAGGATAATCAGTATAGGACAAAGAGTGATTTCGATGAAGTTAAAGATGTTGTAAATTGTGTTGCTGATAAAACATTAGCTGAATTGGAAAAAGAAGGGGTGTTTGTATTTCCTTCGTCTGTTAGGAAAATAGAAGATTTAACGGATAATCAGATGATATTGCAAAGTTATAATGATATGTATATTTCAGGAAATGTTATGGGATTTTTGGGAGTAGAGAATCAGAGGCTTGTTATAGAATCGAGATTTAGCAGAGGTGAAAGGGACTATTTCTTTCAATATTTACTTGAGAAGGTCCTTAAGTTTCCTAATTTTATAAATCTTCAAACAAGTATTAACCAAGATGACAGATTATTTAGTTTAATGATATTTTTATTTCCGATATATTTGCGAGAAGCAATGAGAAAAGGACTTTATAAGACTTATATTCGCAGACAGTATAATGATGGAAATGTAAGAGGTTCAATTGATATTGCAAGACATATTAAGACGAATACACCATTTATTGGAAAGGTTGCATATTCCCAAAGAGAGTACTCATATGACAATTATCTAATAGAATTGGTACGTCATACAATTGAATTTATTAAGGGGAAAAATTGTGGAAGAATAATTCTTAGTACTGTAAAGGATGAAGTAGATCAAGTTATTCAGGCAACACCGGAATACAGAATGAATGACAGAAGGAAAATTATTGATATTAACATTAAAAATGGTGTAAGGCATGCTTATTATTATGAGTATCGTTTGCTTCAACAGTTGTGTATTTTGATTCTTAGAAATGATAAACATCAGTATGGAAATGGAACAAGAAATGCATATGGAATTTTATTTGATGGTGCATATTTATGGGAAGAATATGTTAATATGCTTATTGGAGATGTATTCTATCATCCTAAAAATAAGACAGGATATGGTGCACAACGTTTATTTGCAGGTAATCTTGGATTGATTTATCCTGATTTTATAGGAAAAGACGAAAAAAAACGTACTATTGCAGATGCAAAGTATAAACCATTGAATAATATAAGTGGTAAGGATTATTTGCAACTTTTGGCTTATATGTTTAGATTTGATGCTAAAAAAGGATATTATTTTTATCCTGAGGCTGATTTGTTAGATGATTTATCACTAGTATTAAATAAAGGCATAACTTATGAGAATACTGTATTACCAAGAGATGATATTTTTGTTATTAAGTGTGGGTTACATATTCCGAATAGCGTACAGGACTACGCTGACTTTACACAACATATGAAAGAAAATGAGAAAGCATTTCGACAAAAAATATTACGGAATTAAAAGTAGAAATGCATATAATTGTGATATATTCATAATAATTGCATCCTAAGTAATTTATGAAATAGTTAAGTCATAGGTAGGAGGTTTTTATTGTAAATGAAGCAGGAAATATTGAATAAATTGAACCTTGGCGAAGATCATGAGCGAGAATGTAAATTAGCAACGGGTGGACTGCCAGAGAGTATATAGGAAACTTACTCTTCTTTTGCCAATACTAATGGTGGTACTATTTTGCTTGGAATTAAGGAACACAGGGATTCTTTTACTATTGAAGGATTGACTGATAAACAGATTGTTAAGTATCAGAAGGACTTTTGGAGTACCTTAAATGATAGAAATAAGATATCAAAGAATATTCTATTATTTTTGAACAGCTTCATAGTGGACATCCATGGAATGCGTTAGAAAATGATGAATTCCTTATGAAGTTAAGAGCTGCGGCGAAGAATAATAAGGGTACATTATCCCCAACAATAGCTGGATTATTATTTTTTAGAGAGGCTTATCATATTATTGAAATTTTTCCAAATTATTTTTTGGATTATCGTGAGGAATGTGATGATAAAGCTGTTCGTTGGCTTTTTAGGACACATTCTAATGAAGGCGACTGGAGTGGAAATATATATGATTTTTTCTGCAAGGTACGTACAAAAATGGATGATGATGTAGCAGTTCCATTTGCAAATAGGCGAGATGGATACCGGGTAGATAGAGTTGATGTTCGTGATGCTTTGGAAGAAGCATTGGCAAATGCACTGGCTCACGCAAATTATTATGGAAGACGAGGAATTCTTGTTATTAAAAATGGCAAAGAGCTTATCATTTCTAATCCTGGAACTATCAGAGTAACAAAAGAGAAATTTTATGCTGGTGGCAATAGTGATCCACGAAATCCTAATATCTTAAAGATGTTTGGATTTGTTAATGTTGGTGAGCGTGCTGGAAGCGGTGTTGATAAGATTATGACAGCATGGGCAGAACAAAATTGGAAAAAGCCAGAATTTGATTTTTCAGAGCGTAATGACAGAGTGACGTTAAAGCTTGAAGTTGGACAAGTGGTATATATTCCGGGTGCTGCTGATATAAGAAACAAAACGGACAATAGTGAAATAGAGCCTACAAAAGATATGTCGAAAGAAGATAAGATAGTTGCTTATATAAGGACAAATGGAGGTATTTCAACGCAGAAAGTAATGGAAATCTGCAATTATAATTCTAGAACTGGAGCAAGAAATTTATTGGATAAGATGATAAAGGCTGGATTGATAGAAAAAATAGGAGAAAGCAGAAAAACATTTTATACAATAAGAGAATAAATTATTGGTCATTTTTATAGCAGATGAAATAATAAATGACCAGTAAATGGTCACTTTTGTCAATGAGTGACCAGTAAATGACCAGTATGTGGTCACTTTTAGTATTGAGTGACCAGTAAATTTTTGACTTTAACTTGACACAAGCAGAGGTGAACCATTGTTGTGGGGTTGTAATATAATTAAGAATAAGTTATAAAAAATAGCATTTTTTTGAGTCCGCTGCTTTTAAAGGTGCCAATTATACACTTGCTTGTATCAAATATATTGAGTGAATTCAGTTTTGTGGAATATAAAACAGCGTATATAAATACTATAGGGGCATTATTAGGAACATTTTTGGCTGTTTCTGGAGCTTTATTTACACAACAAAGAGAACATAAGAAGAATGATATAGTTAGAAAGCAAAAAATAGCAATTGCAATAAAAACTGAATTAAGATTTATATTAAATTCTTTATTAAAATTTGAAAGTGAATATGCCTGTATAAAACCAGGTACTAAAAATAACTATGATGATTTAAAATATTTTATAAAGTATAAAAAAGATATTTATATAGAAATTGATACCGAATGGAGAAATAAAATTGCGGAGATATATAGTGTTTTATCATATAATGACATTGAACAATTGTATAAAATATATATGGATTTATCATTAATTGAATCAATTTGTAATAAGGATGAGAGGTTAATAAGTAAGAAAGAAGCATATACTGTTTATAAAATAATTTATAGGGATTTGGCTGATTTAACTATAGCACCTAAAATAGAAATTAAATAAAAAAAAGAAAATGAAGATATTTTAGAAAAACTTGATAATTTATCTAACTAAATAGAAACGCATAGCATTTTAGTCAAGGTTAAGGTGTATTTACCGATATAATACAAAGAAACATAGAATACTAATTATTCATCTTTTTAAATATCATCATATTTTATTTTACAATCAGTATCCTGTCCAACAAATGTTACAACTGGCTTTGGTGACTGATTGACAGTCATAGATAAGGTCTTATTAGAATAGTTCCCGGCTGGATCAATCTGATATTTGCAGTCTACGATTTTCTCTAAATCAATATCGGCATATACTAATCCTTCTGCATTTCTAGGAAGCTTCTCTGTTAATATTTTTCCGTTAGGTGCGATTATGCAGGCATCTTCGCCGCCGAATTCTACAAATGCTTCATAAGGTGCAGGTTTTCCAATTCCCTCATATATTTCCTGAGTATGAATTTGAGTTGAACTAATAACATAAGACTGGGTAGCCAACGCATAAAATCTTGCGGAATCAGGTTGCCAAAGCCAATGCAGGCGTTGGTGTTTCACTATCATTTATTGCAGAAAGATTTAATTCTTCCGGTAATGTAATCCGTAATTTTGATGATGAGAATTGCACTAAAGAAGTTTATCTGATATCAAAAAAGGAATAACTAAATCAAAAGAAAGCATATGTTTTTCAAGTTATTTATCAGAATGGTTATTGACGGAGTAACATTTTTCAGAGCATTGTTATATTGAAAATATCCCTCAAATGGAGTATTATAAAATAAAGTTAGATACAACTAACAAATGCAGCGTAAAAAGGAGTGAAGTATATGAACATTGCAGTTATAATTACAGAACGCAGGATTAATTAAACATAAATTAATAATGACATTTGTTTAAATGAGGAGGGCTGAATATGACTAACGAAGAATGATTGCCAAGTCTGCAATGGACATTTCATATACAGATGATATTGAATATAATAAAGAAAATGTGCTTGTAATCATAGAAGGTTTGTCAATGTATTTACACGAGAATGACATAAGACAGATATTTTCGATTATAGAAAAAGCCTTTAATAAGTCAACAGTAATGATCGAAACTATGTCACCATTCTTTGTAAAGCATATGAAGGAAAAATCGATAGAAGGCAGTAATGCCAAGTTTAGCTGGGGTGTTAAAAATGGAAAAGATCTACAGCAGATTGTGCTAGCATTTAACTGGAAGCGTGATGTAAGTCTGGTCGAGGGTATGAAAGTGATTATGCCTGTTTATAATGTGCTTGGAATAATTCCCGCAGTGCACGGTATGTCTAATAAAATAGTGGTTATGGAAAGATAGTTGATTTTTTTGAATAAATCAGACATAATTAATATGACAAATATGTAAATAACAGGTGTAAGATTAATAATGATTGATAACATAGAATATTATATGGAATATCTTGACGGGCTGACTAAGGATATGCCAGAGGAGTTTGTAAAGCTTGCACAGGTATTTGAACTTAGTGTGTTCGAGCCTGTTTATATGGAAGGCGAAGATGATATATATGCAGCTTATCTTATGAATGATTCAGTTGAAAGTTATTTTGTTTTTGAGAACTCTATAATGACAGGAGAATATAAGGATATTGACTGCGAACAGGTAGCTGGAATAGAAACACTTAGTGACGGATATATGCTTATAGTTAATCAGGGCGGCGAGAATATATTTACAATAAGATTTAATAAGCTAGGTATTAAGACTACATATTTTAATTATGGCAGTATGGGACATTTCTGGATTAAGGGATATGAGTATTTAAGACAACTGGAGTATCAGCTTGCGGATGTCAGGGATAAATACAGATATCTTGGAAGCTCGTCTTGTACCAGTAAGGAGCTTATATTTATGCAGCTTGCAGATTTTCCGCCTATTAAGAAGTATAAATCAGTGCCAGAAGCTTATTATGTGCCATATCCCGATGCAGTTTATTCTGAGGCAGTGAATTATCTTATAGATATGGCAGTGAGTGTTGGCGATAAATGTATGGCAGGTATGCTTAAATGCTATTTGAATAAACCGGACATAATTAAGTGTAATATTATTGCAGCTATGTTTCATAGAAAGGCACATAGTAGATTTATAGATAAGCTTATTATGGATGTGCGGAATGAGGCTGACAATTATGTCAACAGGACGTTTAACGGTGACGAGGAAGCACAGTATAAGATAGTTCATAATAAGGCCCTTAAGGCACTGGATAGATACAAAGAAGCAGGATATGAGTGTCTGTTATATAGGGAAGAACCATTTATGTATTCCAAGGATTCAATTACATATAAAGAACACATATTAGTGTTTAGAAACGGTCGTATTAATAGAAAATGTGATATATATACATATGAAGCATAGTATATAAATGTAATATATAAATAAAATTTATACTGTTCCACAACATATTTTAATAAAATTTACTGCATATATAATGAATATTGAGAAAAATATGTCATTCGCGCAAGAAAAATGTCATTTCGCGCAGATGGCATTTTTTTTGTGTTTTTTTATTGTATAATAATGCCAACATATAAAGCTTTCGTAATATTTTTAAAGACTGCATACGTTTTTATTGCAGGGAAAGTACGATAAGAGAAAGGAGAGTCTATGAAATATTTGAAAAAAATTATAGCAGTGGCATTAGCTGCAGGTATGATTATCTCCAATGCACCTGTGGCAGGTTCAGCTGCAAACCAGAACAGCAGGGCATCTAAGAGGAATCATAATTGGTATGATAAGTGTGCTGACGATATTGATGAGAATTATACTTATGAGGGTTCAGACCTTGGGATAGAGGCTACTGAATATTATACAACTTTTAAAATATGGGCACCAAGTGCAACGGATATAAAAGTTAATATTTACAGAAAAGGTGTGAATGATGACGATGAGTCATCAAAAGTTGGATCGTATACATTGGAAAAAATGTTTACTAATGGGAATAGAGATGCGTGGACAGGTGTATGGACGATACAGCTGGTAGGAGGAGACTTAAGAGGATTCTATTACAATTATACAATTTCTACGACAGACATAACTGGTGCACACGATACAAAATATCAGGTTGCAGACCCATACTCAATAGCTGTAAGTGCAGATGGCAAGCGCTCTTATATTACAGATCCGGATATGGTATCTCCTGATGGATGGGAGAATGATAAGCATATATATGTAGATACAGCCAAAGCTAATAATGTATACAAAGTAAGTATTAAAGATTTTTCAACAGATACATCATCAGGTACGACATCAAATGGCAAATACAGTGCATTTACAGAAAAAGGTGCAACTGTAAATAATGCAGGTGAATTGTCATCAGGTATTGATTATCTTAAAGAATTAGGTGTTACAACCGTACAACTTGCACCATTTTCAGATTATGTTTCTGACGATGAATATGTAGTTGCGAATTTTAATGCACCGGAGCCGGATTATGCTTCTGATGCATCAAATAGTGAAGCAATAATAAAAGAATGTAAAGCAATGATTCAGGCACTTCATAACGCGGGAATTTCAGTTGTAATGGAAATGCCATATACACATACGGTTACACCAACAGAGTCTGTATTTGAAAAAGTAGTTCCTGGTTATTATTACAGACTTAATACGAATGGAACTTATTACACTACAACTGATTATGACAATGAGTGTGCCACGGAGCGTGCAATGTATCGTAAATATGTTGAAAATTCTATGAAATACTGGGCAGAGGTATATCATATAGATGGATTTTCAATAGATTTAGTTGACTGCTTTGACACAAAAGGATATTATGCAAGACTGGATAAATGGTTAGATGAAGTAAAAGAAAATGTTGCAAAGACAGATTCCAGACTTGTTATATGGGGCGATAATTATACCAAGGCAGATAGACAGAATAAGACTTCTATATATGATAATATAATTAGTTCTATTAATGGAAGCACATATGGAGCAAGAAATGAAAAAGCAATAAAAATGTATAAACAGCAGGCTGCAATGAAATATGCAACACCAGGAATATTATATATGGATGCAGGAGAAGAAATGTGCAGTAGTGTTGAAGGAACAACACAGCAGGACAAGTCGGTACTTGAATGGCAGAAATGTATAGATTATACAGATGTAGTATCTTATTATAGGGGCCTTATGGATATTAGAAAAGCCTTTTCACCACTTGCCGATAGTCAGAATATTAGTAATAATAAAGAAGCTTATGTACTGACTAATACAACGGAAGGTGAATGGAGCACTATGGCAGTATTAAATAATGATACAGCTGATGATAAAGAGATTGCAATTCCAGCTTCAAGAGAGGCAGCAGACTGGGTGATTATTGCTAATGGGGAAAGTGCCGGTTTAGTATCACTTGGTGAAGTCAGTGGTTCGACTGTAAAAGTGCCGGCGTATACGACAATGATTCTTGTAGATAAGGAGAGTTCATTGCAGGTATCAGTGCCAGAAGAAAAAGGAAGAGTAATTATTGATTATCTGCGGACAGATGGTTATGGTAATATCAGTTTTGAGACACCATTAAGAGAGTCGATTACGCTATATGGTACAGTAGGAACAGGGTTTGTTGTGCCACAGAATCTTAATATTTCATCTTATTATGATCTTATTAATGCGGAATATGGCAAGAAGGGTGTATTTGAAACAGGTACAATCAGGCTGAGATATTATTATAGTGCTAAATATAAGCCAGATCGTTTGGTAGATGGAATTATTAATGATGGTCATTATTGTGAAGAAGTACGATTCAAAGTAACTGATCCGGCTTATACAGAGGTAAGAGTTGATGATAAGAAGCTGACACCAGATAGTAATGGTTATTATACTGTCTCATATGCTGATAAAGAACAGACTATTAAATTAATAGATAATAATGGCTGTAATGTGCAGCTTTATATAAAGGTACTGGAAAATCATATACCTAACAATAACGATTGTACTAAAGATTCTGTTTGTACTATCTGTGGCAAGGTATTTCCTGCACAGACAAGTCATAAGTACAGTGATAGCTGGTCAAAAGATGATACTTACCATTGGAAAGTATGTGAGAATGATGGCTGTGAAGTAACAAGTACTAAGACAGAGCATAGTGGTACAGACGATGGAGATTGTACAACACCTGTAATATGTGAATGTGGACAGATTGTTACAGCGGCTAAAGCAGAACATACTTATGGTGAGTGGAAGTCTAATGGTGATGGCACACATACAAGAAAGTGTACAATACAGGGCTGTACAGCAGAAGAAACTAAGGATTGTGAAGGCGGAGAAGCAACATGTACTAAAAAAGCTGTATGTACATATTGTAATTCAGAATATGGTGCGTTAAATCCATCTAACCACAGTGGAAGTGTTGAATGGGTGCAGACGGAGGGTACACACCAGAAGAAATACGAATGTTGTGGTGCTGAATATGAAGCTGTTGAAAGTCATAAGTGGGAAAATGGACATTGCAGTGTATGTGGATATGGCTGTGAACATACAGGTGGAGAGGCAACCTGTACAGAAAAAGCAGTTTGTGCTATTTGTAAGCTTCCTTATGGAAAAGTAGATGCCAATAATCATACTGGAACGGAGGAATATATTAAGACATCAACAACACACGAGAAGAAATATACCTGCTGTGGTAAAGTAACATTAGTTAAAGAAAATCATAAGTGGAAAGACGGTGTGTGCGAAATCTGTGATTATAAATGTGTACATACAGGAGGGGAAGCTAATTGTACAAGTGGTGCAATATGTGAAAACTGTGGTATGGAATACACAGATAAAGAGCCTTCAAAGCATACAGGAAATCCAGAGTGGGTGCAGACCAAAGATACACACAAGAAAGCTTATGATTGCTGTGGCTTAGAGGTATCAGCAAGAGAGGAACATATCTGGGAGGCAGGAGTATGCAAGATATGTGCTTATCACTGTCAGCATACAGGTGGAGAGGCAACCTGTATACAGAAAGCACAGTGTGCAATCTGTAATGAGGAATATGGAACATATAATCTTGGTGTGCATAAAGGTTTAAAGTTAGTAGAAGGAAAGGCGGCAACTAAGACAGAAGAAGGTAATATTGAATACTGGCATTGTGAAGATTGTGACAGATATTATGTAGAAGACAATGGCTATGTCGAGATACAGAAAGCAGATACAGTAATTGCCAAGATAGCTGATAATAATAATTCAAATGGAGCAGGCTCAGGTGATGCAGGTTCGAATGGTACCGGAGCAGGTTCAGGTGATGTGGGTTCGAATGATACCGGAGCAGGTTCAGGTGATGCAGGTTCGAATGGTACCGAAGCAGGTTCAGGTGATGTGGGTTCGAATGATACCAGAGCAGATTCAGGCAGTGCTGGTGCTAACGATACCGCTACAGAAGTGAAAGAAACCCCAGATACAGCAGACAATAACAGTATATTTGTATGGCTTCTTATGTTATCTGTTGGAGGAATGACAGTATGTATGGCTATTAGCAGTAAGAAAAGGAGAACTAACAGATAATAATAAAAAATAACAGAAAGAAAAGCTGACAAATAATATCAAACAGAATATTATGATTGGTAGAATATATTCAGAGGCAGTATATTCAGGTATTTATAATAATATAGTTTTAATGGCGTGTGAAAAATAGAAATTTTTCACACGTCTTTTTTATGTTATAAGATATAGTATATGAGTGAAAACATAAGAATATAAAATAAATTAAAAAAATTGATTGACATGTCAGCACTAACATGTTAGTATGATGACATCAAAGTAATTATGCAGCATAATATTTATGGATAATTGGTGCACGTATTAATTAATAATATGAAGTGCATTATAATAAAGTGTTTTTTTGATTTTATTTATTATATTTTAATTTAAGGAGGATTTAGCATTATGGATATGACATTAAGATGGTATGGACCAGGTTATGACAGTGTAACACTTAA
>ONZW01000522.1_pt1 | contig 27935 bp, 24 predicted proteins | sample 1671071 | NCBI WGS metagenome assembly ONZW01 (sample SAMN06348119, study PRJEB24527) | human gut metagenome | biome: human gut; feature: ankylosing spondylitis patient; material: feces | host: Homo sapiens | place: China | collected 2015-10
AACTCCGCAATGGTGGGCTCGCCCATGGCCATGATGCCCTCCATGCAGAAGGACTCCACCGTGGTCAGGGTCGCCTCGCGGGTGGCAAAGCGCTGAAACACGTTCTGATAGAAGTGCAGCTTGAATTTTGTGTAAACGTCGTTGAATGCTTTTTCCAGCATGGTACGGCTCCTTCCGATCGCTCAATTTCCTTTAGTATACCATGTTTTTTCCCAGAAGCAACGGAATTTTTCCGTTTTGAAACAAAGGACCCCCCAGCCCATGCAGGCCGGGAGGTCCTTTGCATTAAGGGGGGACGCTCACTGCGTCGGGGATGTTCAGGTGGTGCCGAGGAGCTTTTTGAGCCGGAGCCATGCGCCGAAGACGTCCATCTTGGTGACATAATGGTCCGGGTCAAAGAAGGACGCATCCTTCTTGTCGGCCGCGTCCATCAGGCCGTTCTGGACCGCCCAGCGGGTGGCCTTTTGCAGCTCGATCTCTTCGGCGGGGATATCGCCGTAAAGGGTGGGCAGAGCCACCTCCGGTTTGCCTGCGGTCTCCCACAGGAGCAGCGCCAGCGCACGGCGGTCGGTCGGCACCGGCACACCCTGGGGCAGCGCATTGGCGAGGTAGAGGTCTACGCCCAGGTTCACGCCCTGCCACACCACGATGCCTGCGGCTGCGCCGCCCACCGCGATGGTCGCCGCCGTTGCCAGCGGAGAGGGCGCTGCATCCTCGATGATCTCCGCCGAGCGGTACTGCGCCCGGATGGTCACATCCTCGGCGGGCATCTGGAAGGTCATGGCCTCGGCCCGGTAATCGACGTTGATGTCGCCGCTGAGCTTGCTCGACGAAATGCTCCACATGTCAAACGTCATGCCGTCCGGGATTTCGTTCTGGTCCAGCACCACGGTCAGGGTGTCGTTCTTCTTGGCGGAAACAGACGTCTTGCCGTCGATCGTGCCGCCGATGACGGTCACGGTGTAGGTGGTGGGTTCCGGTTTGGTTTCGGGCTTGGTTTCCGGCTTGGTCTCCGGTTTGGTGATGGGCTCGCCGTTCAGCGTACCGCTGCCGGTGATGCTCTCGCTGACTGTGCCGCTGCCGGTCACAGCACCGTTGAATACGCCGCCGTTGATGGTGCCGTTGTTCTTGACTTCGTCGTGGAACGTGCCGTTTTCGATCATGCCGTTGTTCTCGACAGCGCCGTGGAAGGTGCCATTCACGATGCGGCCCGGTCCCATATTGTCGACCTCGCCGTGGAAGGTGCCGCCCAGAATGCCGCTGTTGTTGAACACTTTGCCGTTGAACTCGCCGCCCGTGATGGCCGTCGGCTTGCCCACAAAGACGTTGCACTCCACCGCCGAACCATCTCCGATGGTGCTGAAATCGAACAGCCCGTCCGTCAGAAGCAGCATGTTGCCATAGGTCGGGTCATTGGGGATGTACTGCCAGCCGTCGCCCTTGCAGGGGTTTTTGCCGCTGCTGGAATCCTTCGGCCAGCCGTTCTCCATGACGAGGTCGGTGCTGGTGATCGCTCCGTTCAGCACCACGTTCGCGTTCGGCATGGTGAATTTCACGGTATTCTCGTTGCCGTCGTGGGCGCTGTTGCAGTTGTCCGTGCTGAGGGGCTTGTGGTTCAGGCTGTAGATCTTGGTGCTGGCGGTGATGATTACTTTCTGGTTCTTGGTCAATTCGGTCACGACGACGTAGGGCTCCCAAACCGCAGACACACCGTTGACTTCCTTGATCTCGGCTTTGGAGGAGGCCGTATCCACGGTGATGGGGTAGACACCAAATCCCGGTACGTTTATGTGGCCGTTGAACACGCCGCCGAATATGTGGCCGCCGTAGCTGTTGTTCACCCTGCCCGCGAAGGTGCCGCCAAAGATCGTTCCGTTGCCGCCGTTTTCCACAACACCCTTGAAGACGCCGTCCATGATGGTGCGGCCGTTTGTCACTTTTTTCTCAAAGCTGCCGTTCTTTATGGTGCCTTCGTTTGTCACGCTGCCCGCAAAGGTGCCGTTCTCGATGGTGTTGCTGTTTGTCACTTCTCCATTGAAGGTGCCGTCCTTGATGTAGCCGCTGTTTGTCACGGTTCCATTGAAGGTGCCGTTGTCCATGATGGTGCCGTTGCTTGTCACTCTGCCCTCGAAGATGCCGTTCTTTATGGTGCCTTCGTTTGTCACTTCTCCTGCAAAGATGCCGCCGGTAATTTCCACCCTCCATTGAATCTCAATCGCACACGCCACAGGCTCTGTGGAACTGAAATCATACGTTCCACTCGTCAGAGTCAGTGTCTTGGTGTTTTTATCGTAACTCCAGCCGGTGCCACTGCAAGAGATTTTGCCCTCGTTGGAAGCCTTCGGCCAGCCCTTCTCCATAACGAGGTCGGTGCTGGTGATCGCTCCGTTCAGCACCACGTCCTTGTCCGGCATGGTGAATTTTACGGTGTTCTTGTTGCCGTTGACGTGGTCGTCCGCGCCGATGGGCTGGCCGTTCAGGCTGAAGATTTCGGTGCTGGCGGTGATGGTCACGGTGGTGCCTGCGTAGGCGTAGAGGTCCCATGTCGTGCCGGGCGTTCCATCCGCGTTCAGCGGGCCTTCGTCGTTCACTTGGCTCACACTGCCATTCGTTACGGTGACTTGGAGGGCATCGGTCAGCCCCGTCTTGCCGTTGAAGACGCCGCCGGTCACGCTGCCGTCGTTCTTAGACAGGCCCGCCGCGAAAATGCCGCCGGTGATATTGCCGCTGTTGTCCACCTTGCCCCTGAAGGTGCCGCCAGAGATCGTTCTTCCGGTGTTGTTCATCACCGTACCCTCAAATTTGCCGCCGGTGATTTCCTTTTCGTTTATCACATTGCTCGTGCTCTGGAAGGTGCCGTCGCTGATGGTGCCTTTGTTTTTCACTTCTCCCTCAAAGGTGCCGTCAGAGATTTTTCCTTCGTAGTAGTTTTCCACTGTTCCTTCAAAGGTGCCGTTCTCAATGGTGCTTCTGTTTGTCACGGTTCCATTGAAGATGCCGTTAGAGATTGTTCCGCCGAAGTAGTTTTCCACTGTTCCTTCAAAGGTGCCGTTCTTTATGGTGCCGCCGTTGTTTGCCACGGTTTTATTGAAGGTGCCGCCGGTCATTTCCACACCAAAAAAAATCACAATCGCACACAACACAGCCTGCTTGGTAGGCCTTCCTGTCTTGGTTTTGGGATTGGTGTATCTGAAATCATACTCTCCATCATTCAGATACAGTGTGTCGTTCCTGTACCACCAGCCGTCGCCAATGGAGCCGACCGGGTAGCCGTTCTGCATGACGAGGTCTTGGGTGGAGCCTTCTGCAAAGGCCCCCAGGGGGAACACGGAGAGCACCATGCTCAATGCCAGGATCAGGCTGAGAATGCGTTTTTTCATCGGGGTCGTCCTCCTTTTCTGCCAAAGACTGCGTCAAAAAGTCGCACGGTCGTTCGTTTCTGAATCCATCATACCATAAAAACAACCGGAAGGAAAGCAAAGCCGCGTGAAACGCCCTGAAAACTGCGCGAATGATGATTTTGCCCCCTTGACAGGGCCAAAAACGCCGGTTGGGTCAGTCTGCTTTGGCCGTTCGCAGCCGGATGACGTTCAGCACCACCAGCTCCAGCACGATGGCCACGGCCAGCAGCACCAGCGAGGTGAGCAGGCTGGCGCTGGCGCCCAGGAACATCTGGCTCAGGCCGGTGACGACATAGCACACCGCCGAGATGGCCGCCGCCGTGATGGCATAGGGCAGCTGGGTGGACACATGGTTCACATGGCTGCAATGAGCACCGGCGGACGCCATGATGGAGGTGTCCGAGATGGGGGAGCAGTGGTCGCCGCACACTGCGCCGGACAGGCAGGCCGCAATGGAGATGACCAGCATCTCCCCCTGCGGGAACGCATGGCAGACGATGGGGATGAGGATGGAGAAGGTGCCCCAGGACGTGCCGGTGGCAAAGGCCAGGAACACTGCCACCAGAAAGATGATGGTCGGCAGCAGATATTGCAGCGCAGCCGCCGAGCCGTTGAGCAGGTTGGCCACGTAATACTTGGCACCCAGCAGGTTGGTCATGCCGGAAAGAGTCCACGCCAGCGTCAGGATGAGCATGGGGCTGACCATGGCCTTGAAGCCCTCCGGGATGCAGGCCGCGAAGTCCTGAAAGGTCATCACGCCGCGCACCCGGTAGAACACGAAGGTGAACAGCAGCGCGATGCTGCTGCCCAGCACCAAGCCCGCCGAGGCGTTGCAGTCGGAGAAGGCAGTGATGAAGTCCACGCCTTCAAAGAAGCCGCCGGTGTAGATGAGGCCGAAGATGCAGGCCGCAATGAGCACCAGCACCGGCAAAATCAGGTCGATGACGTGGCCGCAGGCTGCGGTGCCGTCGTCCACATCGTCGCCGTAGGGGCGGTCTTCGGTGGTGAAGAGGTCGCCCTTCAGCGCGTTGTCCTCGTTGAGCTTCATGGGGCCGTAGTCGGTGCCCGTGAAGATGAGGAAGAGGATCATGATGATGGTCAGCAGGGCGTAGTAGTTATACGGAATGGTGCGCAGGAACATGGTAAAGCCGTTGATGCCCGAACCTTCCGGCACCGAAGAGGTGACGGCCGCCGCCCAGCTGGACACCGGCGCGATGATGCAGACCGGGGCCGCCGTGGCGTCGATGAGGTAGGCCAGCTTTGCGCGGGAGACCTTCTGCCGGTCGGTCACAGGCCGCATGACGGAGCCTACGGTCAGGCAGTTGAAGTAGTCGTCCACAAAGATGAGCACACCCAGAACAAGGGTCATGAACTGCGCCCCCGCGCGGGTGTGGATGTGGGTGGACGCCCAGCGGCCAAAGGCCGCGCTGCCGCCCGCCTTGTTCATCAGGGCCACCAGGATGCCCAGCATGACCAGAAAGACCAAGATGCCCACGTTGCTGGAGTCGGACAGCTTGGCGACCATGCCGCCGTCTTCGTTGAAGAACAGGGTGTTCAGGGCCAGTTCCAGGTTGCCGTTGGCAAAGAGCAGCGCACCCGTCGCGATGCCCACCAGCAGCGAGGTGTAGACCTCCTTGGTGTTCAGTGCCAGCACGATGGCCACCACCGGCGGCAGCAGGGAGAGCGCCGTGCTGTACACGGCGCAGGTGTAGGTAGACGGGTCGGCAATGGTGCCGGGTGTTGCCGCCGTGCACCACAGCAGCAGAGCGAACACCAGCACGGCGCCCGCCCACGAAAGATTGACTTTTTTCATAAGATCTAATTCCTCTTCTGATTTTTTGCCTCAGCGCGGGGCAGACTATCCCCAACCAGACAGGGAAGGGGGTGTTTGCCGCGCCGGATTATAAAGCGCTGTACTTTGAGCTGTTCCGCGCCAGCGAACAGGCCGCCCGCCTCCTCCACGAGGCCCAGCAGCGGGCCGAAGAACAGGTGATGGCGGAGGATGAACCGCCGCTGCGGTTGGAAGAACCGCTCCGTCCCCGCTCACGGGAGGGCAAGGCCTCTCCTACAAGGAGAGGTGTCACCGAAGGTGACTGAGAGGGTTCACCCCTTCTTGCTCTCCGCCTTCGCCGCGAACTTCGCGTCATTGACGACGAAACGCTCATGCACGCCGCCGCCCACGGGGCCTTTTTCGTCGTGCAGCGAGACCTTGAACACCAGCTTCCGGCCTTCCACGGCGGTCAGCTCGCTCTCACAGGTCACGGTCATGCCCACGGGGGTGGGGGCGGTGTGCTCCAGTTCCAGCTTCGTGCCCACCGAGCCGCAGCCCTCGTCCAGCTCGGACGCGACGCTCATCCAGCAGGTCTTTTCAGCCAGTGCCACCAGTGCGGGCGTTGCGAACACGTCCAGTGTGCCGCTGCCCATGGTCTTTGCGGTGTTTTCGTTCGTCACGAGCTGGCTCTGCTCGCCGTGGATACCAACAGTCAACATAAAAAACTTCCTTTCCAGAATCGCCTTGCGGCAGTAAATTTCCGACCTCCTGATAGGATACCACATTTTCCGCGTCGATGCACCTGTTTTTGGTGGATTTCTGCATTTTCCTCTTTCCTGTCAGCCCAAAACGCGTTATGATAGGGCAAAATGGGGGAGGATACGCCTATGAATGACTTCTGGAAATCCTACGATATCACCGCGCTGGAGTACGGAGTGAATTATCAGTGTTACCCACTGTATGGAAAAATCCATCTCACCGAACTGGCGCTTTCACTGATCTTCATCCTGAGTGCTGCGCTCTGGTACAGGCACAGCGGGCCAAAACAGCGGCGGCGCATCCTGGTGGGGGTCACGGTGCTTCTGCTTCTTGACGAAGCGGCCCTTCTGCTCGGCATGGCCCTGACTGGCCAGTGGAATTGGAGCTATCTCCCGCTCCACCTATGCAGCATCCATGTTTTCGTCTGCCTGTACAACACCCTGTTCGACCAGAACTGGTGCAAAGAGGAGCTTTACGCCCTCTGCATCCCCGGCGCGGCGCTGGCCCTGCTCTGCCCAAGCTGGTTGGATGTGCCTTCATGGTGGACGCTCATCAACTTGCACTCGGTCTCCATCCACGCCCTGCTGGTGCTTTACCCGGTCCTTCTCGTTGTGGGCGGCTACCGCCCCAGCCCCCGCCGGGTGCCGCAGGTACTGGCTTTCCTGTTCGGCACCGCCTTGCCCATCTATTTTCTCAACAAGTCTCTGTACACGAACTTCTATTTTCTGAACAACCCAACCGCCAACGTCATCACCTGTGCCTTCACGAGATTTCTGGGTGAACAGTATTATATACTCGGCTTCCTGCCCGCCATCGCTGCGGCACTGGCGGTGATGTATCTGCCATGGGCAGCAAAAAACTTCACCGAAAATCGACGAAAACATTGACACTTTTTCCACGCTCAAAACGCACCCTTTTTGCAGATTGAAATCGCAGTTTTCTTGCGTATTGGGGTATTTTTTTACAATTTCGAGGCTCTGCTCAAAATCTTTGCAAAAAGCCTTGACAGAGCCTCTTCTGCGTGATACTATGAACACATGAACAAGCGTTCACATGAATGTGCCGCGAAAGGAGGGACTGCCATGAACGACCCCAAAGACGCTCTGCCCGCCGCGCAGCCGGGGCCTCTCGTGATGCCGGATGACGAAGTGCTGTATGAACTGGCCGACCTGTTCCGGGTGTTCGGCGACTCCTCCCGCATCAAGATCCTGTATGCGCTCCACGACAGCGAGCTGTGTGTGCAGGACCTCGCGAATGCGGTGCAGCTGAGCCAGTCTGCGGTGAGCCACCAGCTCCGGGTGCTGAAGGACTCGAAGCTCGTGCGGTTCCGCCGGGACGGAAAGACCGTTTACTACGCACTGGACGATGACCATGTGCGCAGCATCCTCTCCATGGGGATGGACCATATCGAAGAATAACCGAAAGGCAGGTACTTATTATGAAGAAGAGCTACAAGATCGAGGTCGATTGCGCAAACTGCGCCCAGAAGATGGAAGACGCCGCCAACACCGTGGCCGGTGTGGCAAATGCGACCGTCAGCTTCATGACCCAGAAGATGAAGGTGGAGTTCGCAGAGGGCGCAGACCCCCACGACACCATGGTGAACGTTCTGGCCGCCTGCAAAAAGGTCGAGGACGACTGCGAGATCTTTGATATCTGAGCAACGCATCCGATGAGAACGGCTCCTCCTGCGGGGGAGCCGTTTCCTTCCCCGGCGATTTCCTGTTGAAAGAAAAGCCAGTTTTCAACACTTTCCACCGGGTTTTCAACATCTTTTGCGGAAAAGTTTGAAAACAAACGCGAAAAAGTCAGATTTCTTCGGGAAAACCTCGTGGAAAACATGGGGGAAAACGTGGAAAAGTTTCCTTTCCGGGGAAAACCTGTTGAAACCGCCCCCAGCCATCCGTCAAAAGGAGAGTTTCGTATGACCAAAAAGCAGAAAAAGGTGCTGTATCAGATCATCGCGGCGGTCATCCTGATCGTGATCCTGAAGCTCCTGCCCGCATTCCCCACCCCGGTGGAGCTGGTGCTCTATCTCATCCCGTACCTCGTGGTGGGCTGGGATGTCCTGCGCAAGGCGCTCAAGGGCATCAAGAACCGCCAGCCGTTCGACGAGTGCTTCCTGATGGCCGTTGCCACCGTGGGCGCGTTCGCGCTGGGCGACTATGTCGAGGGCTGCGCCGTCATCCTCTTTTACCAGATCGGCGAGCTGTTCCAGAGCGTGGCCGTCGGCAAGAGCCGCCAGAGCATCTCCAGCCTGATGGACATCCGCCCCGACTACGCCAACATCGAGGACGCAGACGGCAAGCTGGAACAGGTGGACCCCGATGATGTCGAAGTCGGCACCGTGATCGTGGTCCAGCCCGGCGAGCGTGTGCCCATCGACGGCGTGATCGTGGAGGGCACTTCGGCCCTGAACACCGCAGCCCTGACCGGCGAGAGCCTGCCCCGCGATGTGCAGACCGGCGATGAGGTCATCAGCGGCTGTGTGAACATGACCGGCCTGCTCAAGGTGCGCACCACCAAGGAATTTGGCGAGTCTACCGTCTCCAAGATCCTCGACCTCGTGGAAAATTCCAGCATGAAGAAGGCCCGCACCGAGAACTTCATCACCCGTTTTGCCCGCGTGTACACCCCCGCCGTCTGCTACAGCGCACTGGCTCTGGCGTTCATCCCGCCGGTGGTCCTGCTGCTGATGGGCCAGCCCGCCCGCTTCGGCGACTGGGTCTATCGCGCCCTGACCTTCCTCGTCATCTCCTGCCCCTGCGCTCTGGTCATTTCCATCCCGCTGAGCTTCTTCGGCGGCATCGGCGGTGCCAGCGCCTGCGGCATCCTCGTCAAAGGCTCCACCTATCTGGAAGAGCTGGCCCGCACCGGGATCGTGGTCTTTGATAAGACCGGCACCCTGACCCAGGGCACCTTCAAGGTCGTGGGCGTCCACCCCGAACACGGTGTCACCGAAGACGCCCTCGTGGAGGCCGCCGCCCTCGCGGAGAGCTGGTCCAAACACCCCATCTCCCTGAGCATCAAGGCCGCTTACGGCAGGGAGATCGACGCCAGCCGCGTCACCGATGTCCAGGAACTTGGCGGCCACGGCGTGACAGCAAAGGTGGACGGCAAAGCCGTTGCCGCCGGCAACGCCCGCCTGATGGCAAAACTGGGCCTCACCGCCCCCGAAGTGACCGAGCCGGGCACCCTCGTGCATGTGGCCATCGAGGGGCAGTATGCCGGTTATCTGCTCATCGCGGACGTGGTCAAGCCCCACAGCGCGCAGGCCATCCGGAGCCTGAAGTCCGCAGGCGTCCGCAAGACCGTGATGCTGACCGGCGACGCCGAACCTGTAGCCAGAGCGGTCGCCAATCAGCTGGGTCTGGACGAATACCATGCCGGTCTGCTGCCTGGCGACAAGGTGGACCAGATCGAAACGCTCCTCGCCGCCAAAGGCCCGAAAGAGAACCTCGCCTTCGTGGGCGACGGCATCAACGACGCGCCCGTTCTGTCCCGCGCCGACCTCGGCATCGCCATGGGTGCGCTGGGCTCGGACGCCGCCATTGAGGCCGCGGACATCGTCCTGATGGACGACGACCCGGCCAAGATCGCACTGGCCATGCGCATCGCCCGCCGCACCCTCCGCATCGTCTACGAGAACATCGTCTTCGCGCTGGCCATCAAGTTCGCCTGCCTGATACTCGGCGCTCTGGGTCTGGCAAGCATGTGGACCGCCATCTTCGCCGACGTCGGCGTCATGGTGCTGGCCGTCCTCAACGCCACCCGCGCCCTCTACACCAAAGACCTTGCCCGGAAGAACGAGCAGTGACCCATAACACACGAACACCCCCGCCGGGAATTTTCCGGCGGGGGTGTTTTTGTGCGCAAAACCTTTTTCCCGAAACAACTTGCAATGCCGGGAGATTCTGTTATACTACTAATCCAGGAGGTTAGTGGAAATGGATACAGTCAAATCAGATCCTCATTCTTCCGGCGAGGTGTGGCGGGCGCTCCGGGCAGCTGCGCCCCAGACGGTGCCGGTGTTTGCCGGTTACCTCGTGCTGGGCATGGGGTATGGCATCTATGTTCAATCTCTGGGCCTGCCGGTCTGGATGCCCATGCTGATGGGCACCGTCGTCTACGGCGGCTCGCTGGAATTCGTGCTGGCAAGCCTGCTGCTGGGGGCGTTCGCGCCGCTGTCAGCCTTTCTGATGGCCCTGATGATCCAGGCGCGGCACCTGTTCTACGGCCTTGCTATGCTGGAGCGCTACAAGGGCTATGGCCTGCGCAGCATTTACATGATCTACGCCATGAGCGACGAGACCTTTTCCATCACCTGCTCGGCCGAGCCGCCGGAAGGGGTGGACCGGGGCTGGTTCATGTTCTTCATCACCCTGCTGGATCAGCTCTATTGGGTGGCCAGCGCCGGGCTGGGCGCGGTGGTCGGCTCGGTCCTACCCTTCAGCACAGAGGGCGTGGATTTCGTGATGACGGCCATGTTCGTGGTCATCTTCCTGAACCAGTGGGAAAAAGAAAAGCAGCACGTCAGCGCCCTCATCGGGCTGCTGGTGCCGCTGGTCTGCCTGGTGCTTTTTGGGGCAGGCAGCTTCCTGTTGCCTGCTATGGCCTGCATCCTGGTGCTGCTGGTGGCCCTGCGCAGGCCCATTGAGTCCATTGAAGCAAAGCACGGCGAAACGGAGGTGCCGAAATGACCGCACTGCAAATGGGCATCACAATCGCGGTGTGCACTGCTGCCACCATGCTCACCCGCTTTCTGCCGTTTCTGATCTTCTCCTCCAAGGACCAGCAGCCGCCGGAGGTGGTGCGGTATCTGGGCCGCGTTCTGCCCGCCACCATCTTCGGGATGCTCATCGTCTACTGCCTCAAGAGCGTGACGCCCTTTGCGGGCAGCCGCGGCATCCCGGAGGCCCTCGCCATCGCCGTGACCATCGCCCTCCACAAATGGAAGCACCAGACCCTTGTTTCCATCGCCGGCGGCACGGTCTGCTATGTGCTGCTGGTGCAGCTGGTGTTCGTATAAAAAACACCCTCTCCGTCTCGCATTCGCTCGCCCTTCGGGAGAAATGGCATTGCAAAGCACTGACGGAGAGGGTTCTTATTTTCAATGATAAAACGTATCAAAATTGACCTGCCGATAGAACCGCTGCTGGAGCTGGTCGAAGCTCTCACAGTTCTGGGCCAGCAACCACATCACCTTTGTAACGACGGCCTCAATGGTCATGTCGTGGGCTTCCAGGAAGCGGAACCGGTTCCGGACCCGCTTGCCGACCTCGTAAATGCCCACATCGCTGCCCTCGTAGGTGACCTGTGTGGTTAAGATCAGGATCTTGCGGGTCTTGTCGTAATCGCCCAGATTCTCTGCAAAAGCGTCCATGAGCCGCTGCGGGATGCCGCCCACGCCGAAGCTTTCCACAATGACGCAGTCGTATTGTTGAAAAATGGCCGGGATGAGCTCCGGGCCAAGGCCGGGCGTCAGCTTGAGCAGAAAGACCTTCGGGTTCAGTGCCCGGCCAAACTCCACCGGGCCGGTGGGCCAGGGCGAGGGGATATACCGCACCAGCCGGTCACCCTGCACCAGCGCCAGCGCCGGGAAATTGACCGACGCAAAGGCATCGTAGCTGATGGTCTTGTTCTTCTTGGCGCGGGTGCCCGCGATGACATGCCCGCCGAACACCACCATCACGCCCCGGCTGCCGGGGTCCAGCGCACAGATGACGCTGTCGCGCAGGTTTTTCTTCGCATCGGTGATCTCGTTGGAGATGGGCTGCTGCGCACCGGTGAGGATGATCGGCTTGTCCGCATTCTGGATGAGGTAGGACAGCGCCGCCGCCGAATAGGCCAGCGTATCGGTGCCGTGGCAGATGATGAAGCCATCGTAGAGCGCATAATTCTCCTGCACGGCCCGCGCCATCAGCAGCCAGTGTTCTGGGCCGAGGTCTGTGCTGTCGATGCTGCACAGCGCCAGCGTCTCCGGGCAGCACAACTCGTTCAGTTCCGGCAGATGGGCCAGCAGTTCCTCGCTGGTCAGAACGGGCCGCAGCCCCTGTGCGGTGCGCACACTGGCGATGGTGCCGCCGGTGGTGATAAAAAGCAAACGCTGCTTGGACATGTTCGGTGCCTCCCTGGGTCAAATTCAGTCGATTCAGTATAACACACTCAGCCCCGGATGAAAAGTGTGCAGTTTTGAGACCTGGTCACAGATTTTTGCGGGAAAAGGTGTATACTAGAAGAAAAACTTCAGGAGGCTTCCCATGCCCAACATCGTCATCATCGGTTCCGGCCCGGCCGGCGTGTCGGCCGCTCTGTACACGGCCCGCGCAGGGGTCGAAACGACCGTTCTCACCAAAGGGCCCGGCGCACTGGACCGCGCCGCGCACATCCAGAACTACTACGGCTTTGCTGCGCCCATCTCCGGTGCCGAACTGGAACGCCGGGGCATCGAAGGGGCCAGAGCGCTGGGGGTGCAGTTCGTTACCACCGAGGCCGTGGGCCTGACTTACACCGACAAGCTCACCGTCGAGACGCTGGCGGGCGAGTTCCCCGCCGATGCCGTCATCCTGGCCACCGGCGCTTCCCGCGCTGCACCGAAGATCCCCGGTCTGGCAGGGCTGGAAGGCCATGGTGTGAGCTGCTGCGCCACCTGCGACGCCTTTTTCTACCGGGGAAAGGATGTGGCGGTGCTGGGCAGCGGCGAATATGCCCTGCATGAGGTACAGGCCCTTCTGCCGTTGGTAAAGAGCGTCACCCTCCTGACGAACGGGGCCCCGCTGACGGCACAGTTCCCGCCGGAGGTAACAGTCTGCCCCGAAACGGTGGACGCCATCCTCGGCGAACAGACCGTCACCGGTGTGCAGCTGAACGGCGGCCGACAGGTGCCCCTGTCCGGCGTGTTCGTGGCGCTGGGCGTGGCGGGCAGCACGGCGCTGGCCCGCAAGCTGGGGGCCGAAGTAGAGGGAAACCGCATCGTCGTGGATGAGAAGATGCAGACCACCCTGCCCGGCCTCTATGCCGCCGGAGACTGCACCGGCGGATTGCTGCAGGTCGCCAAGGCCGTTTATGAGGGAGCACTTGCAGGCACCGAAGCTGCCAAAGCGGTGCGGAAAGGATAACACCATGTCCGATGTGCAAAATACTCCGGTCAACCGGAACTGTCTGGCCTGCGCTTTCCCATTCTGGGACCAGCTCACGCCGGAGGAACAGGCGCAGCTCTGCCGCTTCACCCGCCCGGTACGCTACCGGAAAGGGGAGCGGGTCCACAGTCCGGTCGAGAACTGCGTTGGCATCCTGTTGCTGCGGTCGGGCCAGCTGCGGGCCTATCTGCTCTCGGAGGATGGGCGGGACATCACGCTCTACCGGCTGTTTCCCGGCGAAGTCTGCATCCTGTCGGCATCCTGCGTGATGGATTCCGTCAACTTTGATCTGTACATCGACGCCGAGGAGGACACCGAGGCCTACTGCATCGGCGCAGGCGTGTTCCGCCAGCTGATGCAGCAGAACGTCCATGTCCGCTGCTACGCCTACCAGATGACCGCCGAGCGCTTCTCCGACACCATGTGGACCATGCAGCAGATCCTGTTCATGAGCGCCGACCGGCGGCTGGCCATCTTCCTCACCGATGAGCTGGCCAAGACCGGCGGCACGGATGTCCGCATGACCCACGACCAGATCGCCCGCTACATGGGCTCCGCCCGCGAGGTCGTCAGCCGTCTGCTGAAATACTTTGCCGGGGAGGGCCTTGTCCGCCTTTACCGCGGCGGCGTCACCGTACTGGACAAAGAACGGCTGAAGCAGATCGCCAACGGCACATAAAACGCATCAAAAAAGGACGTCTCATCCTGCGACGAGACGTCCTTTTTTATCGTTCACGATCTCAGCTCTTGCAGCCGGATTCCTCTTCCACGCCGGTGAAATCGCTGGCCTCAGCGATCTTGGTGACGTCGAACTTGCCCGTCTCATCCTTGGGGGCGACGGCGGGGCCGGCCTCCACCGGATTCACGGGTGCTTCTTCGGCCACAGGCTTTTCCTCGGCCGTCTCCGGCTGTGCAGCGGGAGCCTCCGGCTCTTCGGATGCCTTTTCCTCGGATGCCTTCTCGAAGGCCGGGGGCCATGCGTCGCCCGGCTCAGCGGTCTTGGCCTCGCCTTCGGCGTAGGCTTCGGCTGCCTTGGCGGCCTCTGCGGGGTCCTTTTCAGCCTCTTCGGGGAACTCCACCTCTTCGACGTGGAGCTGGCCCTTGTCGTTCAGAATTTTGTCCAGCACCACGATGGCGGCACCGGTGGCGGCGACGGCAGCAGCCGCGCCCAGAACGCGAAACAACGTTTTCATGGTGAGATCCTCCTTGATGTGATTTCAGTGTGCGGGTTAAGAGAATGTGACGACATCGTTCAGCGGCTTTTCGGCGGGTTCGACCGAGATGGCGGTCAGCACCGGGCCTTTGCCGCGGTAGATGTTGTGGAACTTGTAATTGACCTTTGCGGTCACAGTGACCCAGGCGCGCTGCTCCAGCGCCTTGTAGCCATCGTAGGAGCAGGGGAAGCCGACGAACTGGATGTCCTGCACACAGCAGGTCATGGCAAAGCGGCCGGGCACGAAGCTGTTCTTTCCTGCGCGGTTGGTCTGGCAGACCTGCGCCAGGAACTTCACGGTCTTGCCCGCATACTTCTGGGGCTCGTCCTGGCAGTCCATATACCAGATGCCGAAATCGTCGTCGCCGATCTCCACCACCGGCTTGTTCAAGTCGAAGGGGAGGGGATCGGGGATATCATCGTAGGCCACGCTGCCGTCGGCGAACTCATAGGCGATGTCGCACTTGCGGGATGCCTGACGCACCAGCTTGTGCAGTTCCTGACGGGCGGCGTCGTTGTTGACGGCCTCGGCACGGTTGAAGACGATCAGCTCACTGCGGGCGATCTTGTCCAGCAGTAGAGCGCGCATGGAGTTGTCGCGGGCATAGGTGAGGGCCGTGGTGCCGTCGGCCGTGGCGATGCACTGGTAGACGATCCAGTTTTCGGGCAGATTGTTGGCCAGGTCCTGCAGCAGCCACATGCCGTTGTACTCGATGACCACGCGGCCTGCATCTGCTTCCTTGGCCAATTTGGCCAGGTTCTGGGGGTTCAGCTCTGCCTTGTCCTCCAGATTGTAGAGGGTCACGCCGGGGAAGGCGAATTTCTTCTGGTTGTATTCCTCTTCGCCCTCTTCGCAGACCAGCAGCAGGGTCTTGTCGCCGGAGTCGAAGTTGGGGTCTTCAAAGGTCTCCTGGATGAATTTGGTCTTTCCACTTTCGAGGAAGCCCACAAACAGGTAGACCGGGATCTCATTTGCCATAAACGGTTTTCCTCCTCTGTGTTGTCCGGGCTCAGCAGCCGAACAGGCCGGCAATGGCCTTCTCGTCCAGCTTGGAGCCGATGACGACCAGTTTGCCGCCGACGTCTGCGCCGCGGGAACGGACTTCCCACTCGCCGGGCACATAGTCAAACTCCAGCCAGCCGTCTGCGCCGCCGTCCACGATGCCCTTGGAGCGCAGGATCATGCCGTACTTGCCGGTATCCAGCTCGGTCAGCGCATGCTCGATGTCAGCCTTTGCGATCTTCTTGGCGGTCTCGACGCCCCAGCTGGTGAAGACCTCATCGGCATCGTGGCCATCGTGATGATGGTGGTGGTGATGACCGCAGCAGCAGTGGCCGTCCTCATCGTGATGATGTTCGTGCTCCTCCTCATCATCATGGTCGTGATGGTGGTGGCAGCAATGATCGTGATCGTGGTCATCGTCATCGTGGTGATGATGGCAGCAGTGGTCATGGTCGTGATCCTCGTCATCGTGGTCGTGATGATGATGCTCATGTTCGTCGTCATCGTCATCATCGTCGTCGTGATGGTGATGGCCGCAGCTGCACACGCCGTTCTCATCGTAATGATGATGGTGATGCTCGTGCTCTTCTTCCTCGTCCTCGTGGGCATGCTCCTCATTGGCCTTGGCTGCCATGGCGATCAGCTCTGCCTTGAAGTCGTCCTTCGTGGACATAGCGTTCAAAATCTGCTCACCGGTCAGGGCATCCCACGCGGTGGTGACGATGGTGGCGGTGGGGTTCTTTTCGCGCAGCATAGCCACCGCTGCAGCGATCTTCTCTTCGCTGGCGGTCTGGGTGCGGCTCAGGATGATGCAGCTTGCATGGCTGATCTGGTCATCGTAAAACTCGCCGAAGTTCTTCATATACATCTTGACCTTGTTCACGTCAGCCACGGTGACAAAGCTGTTCAGCTGCACGTCCAGGTGCTCAGCCACGCCCTCGACGGCGCGGGTCACATCGGACAGCTTGCCCACGCCCGACGGCTCGATGACGATGCGGTCGGGGTGATACTGCTCCACCACCTGCTGCAAGGCGGCGCGGAAATCGCCCACCAGCGAGCAGCAGATGCAGCCGGCGTTCAGCTCGTTGATCTGGATGCCGGACTCCTTCAAAAAGCCGCCGTCGATGCCGATCTCGCCGAACTCGTTCTCGATCAGAACGACCTTCTGGCCCGCAAAGGACTCCTTGATGAGCTTTTTGATGAGGGTGGTCTTACCGGCACCAAGGAAGCCGGAGAAAATATCGATCTTGGTCATAATGCTGTTGCCTCTTTCTTTTTTCCAAAGTCCGCAAATCGGAACCTTCAAGCAATCCGAGCCGCCGAGTGCTGGCTCAAAAATCTTTACACTCCTATTATAACAAGCCTGTCAATGGGAAACCGCCCTTTTTCATGAGAAAATTGTAACATTTTTTGAAGTTCGCCCGCGTTTTGCGGAAAAGGGCGGTTGCGCGGGGAGGTAGTGCAACTCCGAAACGCTGGCGGCAGCATTTGCCAAGGGCGCACGGGCGATCTTGGCGGGCACAGAGGGCAAGCTGCCCGCCATTGCCGGCAACGGCCGTCTGGCCCGCAACACCCTCGAAAAAGCCATCTTCCACCAGAGCCGCCGCCTCGTCGCCGAGCCCGCCGCCGCGCTGGATGTGCTCCTGCCGAGCGATTTAGAACTGGAATAACATACAGGAGGAATGCAATATGAACACTAAAAATCTCAAGCAAATTTTCGCCAATTATATTGACCGCTTTGAAGAGATGAACGACACGGAGCACGATGAAAATTTCAAGTGGTATGCTGCATTTCATTTCCGCCGTCAGATGGATGAAGCTCTCCAATTAAACGGAAAAGACTTTGTTCTTTCGTTGGAAAAAATCAGAGATGTTGTGAAGGTTCTGATCGATGGCCGTATGCAGCCGTTTGGCGGATTGGTTGCAATTGCCAAAAAGGACAACTGTGAACTTGCAGACGAAGTAAAAAAATTATTTGTCGACCTTTTCAAGGACGACGGCGATGACCTCGAAAAACGCGAAGAGAAAATTGCATTTTTCCTTCAAGAGAGCGAAAAGCTGCGCCTGAAAAAATTTCCGAAATATTACAGCTACAAGCAGACAGCACGTTCGGTATCCGGGTATCTTTTCTTATATGATCCCGACAATCACTACATGTATAAAGCAATGCAGGCAAAACTTTTTGCTGATTGTATTGAGTTTTATGGCGACTGGGGAAGCGGTGATCAGATCGATCTGAAAGAATACTATCGGATGTGTGATGAGTTGGTTTCTGAAATCGAAAAATGTCCAGAACTCTTAGCGACAGACCAAAGCCGCTTTGACGGTCGATTCCGTGTAAATCCGGACGAAATGGTTCTCGACTCCAAACACCATATTCTTGCCTACGATATTATTTATTGCACTTCTGTTTATGGCTTATTCAAAGGTCTCACCTTCAAGCCGATCACGATAAAAGATAAGAATTTATATCAGGAACGTTTGGCCCGCGCACAAGTATTGCTGGAAAGTTACGACCGAGCAAACCGCAGACTGAATGAATTAAAACAAGCAGAACAACACTATAACGCAATTCTTGTGCCCGGCACTCAAGTGCGCCATTCCATGTACGGAATTGGAACAATTGTCGAAAATAATAGCACAAAAATAATTGTCAGCTTTGAAAACGGCGATGAGCCAAAAATTTTTGACTACTATTTTTCGATTGCCGATGGTCATTTGAAATTTGCAGACTCACTGGATGAAAAAACAGAAGAACGTTATCGTACACTTTGCAAGCATCACACAGCTGTCTATGAAGCCGTGGGCCAACTTCAAAAAGAGTTGGAAGAGTACCGTGATATCATAGAATAAATCGCAAGAAAAAACGGACCGCTGAAACGGTCCGTTTTTCTTGTTTAGCGATGCTCTTCCGCCAGCTGTTCGGCCAGCGCCCGTATCCCGGTGCGGACGTCTTCGGGCGCAAGGACTTCCACCTTGCCGCCAAAGCCCGCCACCCAGCCGTAGAACGGCTCGCTGATGCAGATGGGCACATCAAAGTGGAAGCGCCCGTCCTCCTCCGGCAGGAAGGTCGGCGAAGCGCCGAACCGCTCCCGCATGGCGTTTTCGAGGTCGGCCGTGCAGCGCAGGGTCACACGCCGTTCGGGGCCGCCGTACATGCTGAAGTGCTTGCGCAGGTAGGCGGGCAGATCGAAATCAGCAAACTGCTCCCGGCCGCGGCGGGGCAGCTCCAGCACCCGGACGCCGGACATCCGGTCCACCCGGTAGTGGCGGATGCCCACCGGCTCCTTTTCGTCCTGATAGGCGATGAGGTAATAGCAGCCGTTCTCCCACGCCATCTGCCATGGGCTGATGACCCGTTTTTCGGGCCGGCCCACTTTTTTGTAGTGGAACTCCACCATCCGGCCGGTGTTGATGGCCTCGTGCAGCGCGTCGATGCTGTACAGCAGGCTCCTGCTGTCGGTCTTGGGGCGGCCGTCCACGTAGACCTGACGCTGCAGCTGGCTGCCCTCGTAATTGGAGCAGAGCTTTTCCAGCTTCCGGATCAGGCGGCGGCTCGTGGCGCTGGACACCACCCGGCTGGCCTGCACGGCGTCCACCAGCAGCTTCAGCTCGGCCAGGTCAAAGGTGCGGCTGGCCAGAAAATAGCCGCCGCCCCGGCCCCGACGGAGCTGGATGTCGTACCCCAGTGCGTTCAGCGCGTCGATGTCGCTGTACACGCTCTTGCGCTCGCAGAGGATGCCCTGCTGTTCCAGCAGCCCCACCAGCTGGGGCACGTTCAGCAGGTGGTTTTCGTCGGTCTGTGTCTCAAAGATGCGCAAAAGCGCCAACAGCTTGGATTTTTGGCCTTCCTGCTTGGGCATAGGTTCACCTCATTCGGGGAGCTTCTTGTCGAACGCCGCACGGCGCTGGGTGGAAAGGCGGAACATCTCTTCGAGCTTTTCGCGGTCGCCCGCCGCCAGCGCACTGCGCAGTGCGCCGAGCGCGGCGTCGAACTGGTCGATCTCCGAGATGAGGTTGTCCCTGTTCCAGAGGAACAGTTCCGCCCACATTTTGTCGTTGATGCGCGCGATGCGGGTCAGATCCCGGAAGGAGTCGCCCGTGTACTCGCACAGCGAGGTGTTGTCGTTGGCGCACATCAGGCTGACGGCGATGGCATGGCACAGCTGGCTGACATAGCCGACCATCCGGTCATGCTCCTGCACGGTCAGGGTGCAGATGTGTTTGAAGCCCAGCACCTCGGCCAGCTCTCGGACCCAGGCGATGGCCTCCGGGGTATTCTTCCCGGTCGGGGTGATGATGAAGTTCGCCGGGGCAAAATTCACCTCGGCGGCGTGTTCCACGCTGGAGGTCTCGCGGCCTGCCATCGGGTGGCTGGCGATGAACTCGACCCCCGCCGGGCAGAGGGCCTGCACCGGCTCCACCAGGCCGGTCTTGACGCCGGACACATCCGTGAAGATGCAGCCGGGCTTGAGGAGCGGGCCGTACGTCCGGAACCACTCGATGAGGGCCGTAGGGTAGAGGCCGAAGATGATGTGGTCAGCCTCCCGGACAAGGTCTTCAAAATCGTGGGTTTTGCCCCGCTCGATGTAGCCATGGTCGAGCGCGAACTGCAAGTGGCCCTCGCTGCGGTTGATGCCGTCCACATGGAACCCGGCTTTGGAGAGTTCCAGCGCATATTTGCCGCCCAGCAGGCCGAGGCCCACCACGAGATAACGTTTCGTTTTATCCAACATCTTCTACCTCCGCGCCCAATGGCTTGATGGCTGTAAAGAAATTCGGCCAGCTCTTCGTGATGGCCTCGGCGCCGTCGATGGGCAGCTGCAGCCCCGCCGCCAGTGCCAGCACCGACAGGCTCATGACGACCCGGTGGTCGTTGTGGCCGGAGAGGACGCCGTCCGGCGCATGGAGCGCCCCGGCACAGCCCTCGATGGTGATGGTGCCGCCCGCACTGGACAGCACCCCGCCGCATTTGCGCAGCTCTGTTTCCATGGCCTCGATGCGGTCGCTCTCCTTGATGCGGAGGCGCTCCGCGTTCCGGATGACCGTCTGCCCCTCGCAGAACAGGCCCAGCACCATCAGCACCGGGCCGAGGTCGGGGCAGTCGGCCAGGTCGATGTCCGTGCCGTGGAGCGGCGCTTTCCGGAAGACGATGCCCTGTTCGGTGCGGGAGAAGTCGGCCCCGCACCGGCGCAGGATGTCCAGAATGGCCGCGTCGCCCTGCAAGGTCGGTTCGGCCAGACCGGTCAGCGTGACGCCGCCGGTGACAGCCCCCAGCACCGCCGGGAAGGCCGCCTGGCTGTAATCGCCCTCGACAGTGTAGTCACAGGGACGGTATGCCTGCCCGCCGGGGATCTCCAGCGTCGTTTCGTCCACCCACCGGCTCGTGACGCCGAACGCCGCCTGAACGGACCGGGTCATGTCGATGTAGCTGCGGCTCTCCACCGGCGGGAGCAGGTGAAGGGTGCTGGTGCCGCCCAGCAGCGGCAGGGCGAACAGCAGCCCGCTGATGAACTGGCTGGACACATTGCCCGCCAGCGTATAGTCCCCGCTGGAGAGCACCCCTTCCACGGTCAGGCCGGAAGGACTCTGCACAAAGCGGAGGCCCTGCTCCCGGTACAGCGCTTCATACACCGACTGGGGCCGCTCCATCAGCCGCCCGCGGCCCACAAAGGTCACTTCCTGGCCGGTGAGGCTGGCCAGCGGGATGAGGAAGCGCAGGGTGCTGCCGCTCTCGCAGCAGTCCACCGGGGCTTCCACGGGCAGAAAGCGGCCCAGTCCCTCCACCACTGCATCGTTCCCGCCGGTGGTGACGCGGGCGCAGAGCTGGCCCGCCGCCGCAAGGGTGGCGGCGATATCCTTGCTGAACTCCAGATTCCGGATGTGTGAGGTGCCCTCTGCCAGCGCCGCACAGAGCACGGCCCGGTGCGCCATGCTCTTGCTGGGCGGGGCCATAATGACTCCGTCAATGTTTCTGTCTGGTTGGATCGTGATCTGCATTTGCAGCCCTCCTTCTGCCCGTTCTGCCAAACGCTCTCCCTGCGGGAGAGCTGGGGCCTGAGAGGGTCACATCTCCCGCCCGATGGCCCATGCGACCTGGCGGCACTTGGCCATGGCCTGAGCAAAGCTGTCCGGGGTCAGGCACTGGGCACCGTCGCTCCATGCGTGGCGGGGGTCGTAGTGGACCTCCACTTCCAGGCCGTCGGCACCGGCGGCCACCGCAGCGATCATCATCGGCTCCACGAGGTTGGCCTTGCCGGTGGCGTGGCTGGGGTCCACGATGACGGGCAGATGGGTCTTTTCGTGGATGATGGGCACGGCGGAAAGGTCCAGCGTGTTGCGGGTGTATTTTTCAAACGTGCGGATGCCGCGCTCGCAGAGGATGACCTGCTCGTTGCCGCCGGCCATGATGTACTCGGCGCTCATGATCCACTCCTCGATGGTGTTGCACAGGCCGCGCTTGAGCAGGACCGGCTTGTGCATCTTGCCCACGGCCTTGAGCAGCTGGAAATTCTGCATGTTGCGGGCACCGATCTGCACGACATCGACGTACTCTTCAAACTCCGGGATGCGGTCTTCGCTCATCAGCTCGGAAACGATGGGCAGGCCGGTGGCTTCGCGGGCCTTGACCATGTCGAGGATGCCTTCGGTCTCCAGACCCTGGAAGGAGTAGGGAGAGGTGCGGGGCTTGTAGGCACCGCCGCGGAAGAGGGCGGCGCCGCCGGCCTTGACGCTCTGGGCGATGCGCAGGGCCTGCTCCTCGCTCTCGATGCTGCACGGACCGGCCATGACGGCGATCTTCTCCCGGCCGCCGATCCGGACGCCGCCGCAGTCGATGACCGAGTCGGCGGGGTGGAACAGGCGGTTGGCGCGCTTATACGGGGCCGACACACGGGTCACGTTGTCGATCCAGGGGTTGGCGAGCACATCGCGCTCGTCGATCTTGGTGGTGTCGCCCACCAGACCGAAGACGTTGTAGTCCTTGCCGGTGATCAGGGTGACATCGAGGCCCTGCTTTTCAAAGCGGTCCACGATCTTTTCCAGTTCTTCCTTCGGGGTGCCTTTTTTCGTCGAAATGATCATCTTCTTGCATTCCTTTCCCTTTTATCAACGTATCAACCTCTCAGTCTGCTTCGCAGACAGCTCCCCTGATAGGGGAGCCCTTGGCAGGCCGGGCAAGCCCTGCTGTCCGCGTGGGCCCGATGGGGCGCAAAGCAGCGGGCCCTGTCCTCTTTGGCAACGGCATTTGTACTGCTGCTGTGAATCTCGGCAGCGGAGCCCGGCCGTTTCCGGAAGTAAAAAACTTCGCTCGTTCAGCACAGTCCTCACTGACTCGCCAGAGGCTCCCCTATCAGGGGAGCTGGCGAGCGTCAGCGAGACTGAGAGGTTTCTTTCTTTACTGCACCATGTGCGATTGTGCGCCGCCGTCCAGCCGGAGCAGCTGCACCAGATAACTGCATGCGTGGAGATAGCCGCCGATGCCCTCGCCCGCAAAGCGGCCCTGACAGCCGAACGAGACGACGTCCGTGTTCCGGAATGGCTCCCGGCCGCTGGGTTCGCTCATGAGCACCTCCACGGCGGGCACACCGCAGAGCTGCAGCGCTTCCAGAATGGCCACGCTGTAATAGGCATAGCCGCCCGGATTGAGGATGATACCGTCGGCGCGGCCTGCGGCCGACTGGATCTCATCAATGATGTCGCCCTCGTGGTTGGACTGGAAGAAATCCGGCTCGATGCCCATCTGCTGGCAGCAGACGTCCAGATAATCCAGCAGGCCGTTGTAGTCCACTTCGCCCTCCACACCGGGCTCGGTAAAGCGGGTGATGTTGACGTTTGGCCCGTTAATGAACAAAAATCGCATCCAATGCCTCCAGTGCCGCCGCAACGGCGTCTGCAACGGTCGTTTCGTTCGGGATGACCGCATCGGCTGCGGCCAGATAGAGCGGGCGGCGCTGGGCTTCCATGGTCTTCAGCGCCTCGGCGCTGGTGGAAAGCGGACGCCCGCCGCCCACGGTCAGGGCGTCCAGCGGGCGGTCAATGAAGAGCACCACGCCGTTCTGCCGCAGGGCCCGCAGGTTTTCGGGCCGCTTGACGACCCCGCCCCCGCAGGAAAGCACCTGACGGCCCTCTTTGGCAAAGCGGGCGGTCTGCTCGGCCTCCCGTGCCCGGAATCCGTCCTCGCCCTCTGCGGCGAAGAGGTCCGGGATGCTGCGGCCTGCGGCCCGGACGATCTCCTCATCCAGGTCCACGAACCGCTTGCCCAGCCGGTCGGCCAGCGCGCGGCCGATGGTCGTTTTGCCGCAGGAGGGCATCCCGATGAGCGCCACGTTCAGCTGCTCTTTCCGGAGCTGGGCGGTGATGGCGCGGATCTCGGCCGGGGCATCGTCAAACTTGCGGTCCAGGAAGTATTCCGCCGCATACACGGCCTGGGCCACCAGCATTTCGAGGCCGCCCACGGCCACCGGCACGCCCGCCTCCTCGGCGCGCAGGATCAGTTCCGTTTTGTCCGGATTGTAGACCACATCGAGGACGGCTTCCAGCCCCGGCATCGCGGCCACATCCAGATTGCAGACCCCCACGTTCGGGTACATGCCCGCCGGGGTGGTGTTGATGACAATGTCGGCCCCGCTGTGGACGGCTTCCGCATAGGAAAGCTCGCCCTTTTCGGGGTCCGGATGCCGGCTGACGGTCAGCACTCTGGCCGCGCCCTTATCTTTTGCCACGGCGCTCGTGGTGTTGTGGGTGCCGCCGGTGCCCAGAATGAGAACGGTCCGGCCCGCGAACTCCACGCCGTGGGCATCGGCCAGGTAGGCAAAGCCGAGATAGTCGGTGTTGTAGCCGTAGAGCAGGCCGTTCCGGTTCACGACCGTGTTCACGGCCCCGATGGCCTTGGCGCGCGGGTCGATGTAGGAGCAGAATCCCATGACCAGCCGCTTATACGGGATGGTCACATTGATCGCCTTGAAGGCCCGCCGGGTCAGGAAGGCCCGCGCCTCCTCCTCGGTGGGCAGCGGGCACAGGTCGTACCGGTAGCCGCAGAGCATCTCGTGGATGATCTTCGAGTACGAGTGCCCCAGTTTGGAGCCGATGAGTCCGTATTCCATTTACAGCTCCTCCTTGCGGTAAGCGGTGGGCTGTTCCATCCAGGCCATGCCGTACTTCGCGGTCAGCAGGTCGCCGACGGCCAGCGCCGCCGCGCAGGTCTGCACGATGGCCGCACGGGGCACGATGCAGGGGTCGTGACGGCCCTGGATGGAAAGTTCCGCGTTCTGTTTTGCAATGTAATCCACGGTATCCTGTGGTTTGTAGATGCTGGGCGTGGGCTTGACCACGGTGCGGAAGACGACCGGCATCCCGTTGGAGATGCCGCCGTTCAGGCCCGCGTTGTGGTTGGTGGCCGTCACGATGCGGCCCCTCTGCATCCGGAAGGCATCGTTCGCCTCGCTGCCCTTCAGGTCGGCGAAGCCGAAGCCGGTGCCGAACTCGATGCCCTTGACGGCCGGGACCGAGAAGGCCATGTGGGCCAGCTCGCTTTCCACGCTGTCAAAATAGGGTTCGCCGATGCCTGCGGGCAGGCCGAGGATGGCGGTCTCCAGCGTACCGCCCACACTGTCGCCTGCGCTGCCTGCGGCGCGGATGGCCGCTTTCATCGGCTCTTCGGCCGCCTCGTTCAGCAGGGCAAAGCCATCGCCCCGGCTCAGCAGCGCTTCGGCCTGCGCCCCCAGTGCCGCCGGGTCATCCAGCGCAAAGGGGGTGTCCGCAACGCCCGCGCACCGCCCGATGTGGGTCACGATGTTGATGCCGGCCCGGTCGAGGGCCCCCAGCACCACCGCACCGCCCGCCACCAGCGCCGCCGTGATGCGGCCGGAAAAGTGTCCGCCGCCCCGCGCATCCTGAAAGCCGTGGTATTTGGCATAAGCTGTGTAATCCGCATGGCCGGGGCGAAGCAGGTCGGCGGTCTTGGCATAGTCGCCGCTGCGGGTGTTCTGGTTCTCGATCATCAGGGCGATGGCGGTGCCGGTCGTCCGGCCGTTCACAACGCCGGAGAGGAGCTGCACCCGGTCCGCCTCCACGCGGGGGGTGGACAGGCCGTCGCCCCGCGCCCGGCGCTTGTCCATGCAGGCGGCGAGAAACGCCTCATCCACCGGCACCCCCGCCGCCATGCCGTCCAGCACGGCGCCGATGGCGCGGCCATGGCTCTCGCCGAAGATGGTCAGGGAGAGGGCAGACCCGAACGTGTTCTTCATGGTCATTCCTCCATGCCCAGCAGGGGGCGCAGGCCCTCCACCGGGATGGTCTCAGCGCGCCAGCAGCCCAGACCCGGCACCTTGATGATGGTGATCTGACCGCCCTGCGCCTTTTTGTCGTGCAGCATCTCGGCCAGCACCTTTTCTTTGTTGTAGGTGGTGCGCAGGGGCAGGCCCAGGCGGCGGTAGACCGCCCGCACCCGCTTTTGCAGCGCCTTGGATTCGATCATGGGCAGCATCCCCAGCGCCACGCACTCGCCGTGGAACAGGCCCACGGTGCGGCGGCCCTTGATGCCCTTGACGGCCTCGATGCCGTGGCCGATGGTGTGGCCGAAGTTGAGGGCCTTGCGCATCCCGCGCTCGGTCTCATCCTGCTCGACGATATTTTTCTTGAACCGCAGGCTGCGGTAGATGATCTCGTTGATCTGGCCGTCGATGTCGCCCTTTTCAAAGATGCCGAACAGCTCCGGGTCGGCCAGCAGGCTGGCCTTGACCGCCTCGGCCAGGCCGTTGATGTAGTGGCGGCGGGGGAGGGTGGCCAGCGTATCCGGGTCCACGATGACCAGTTTAGGCTGCCAGAAGGCACCCACGATGTTCTTGGTATCGCCCAGATCCACTGCCGTCTTGCCGCCGATGGAGGAATCGATCATCGAGAGCGTGGTGGTGGGGCAGTTGATGAAGTCGATGCCCCGCATATAGATGGAAGCGGCAAATCCGGCCAGGTCGCCCACGACGCCGCCGCCCACCGCCACGACCAGGTCGCCGCGGCCCATGTTGAAATCGAGCATCTGCTGTAAAACGCTCTCCAGGATCTTGAAGCTCTTGCTGGCCTCGCCCTGGGGCACCGTGATGATCCGGGCCTCGCGGCACTGGTCGGCCACCCGCTGGGCATACTGGGCCGGGACGCCGCTGTCGGTGACGACGGCCACCCTGCGGCCCAGCCGGGCGAACTGGTACAGGTTCTCCAGTGCGCCGTTCTTCAGGATGATGTCATAACTGCGCTCGCCCAGATTCATGGTGAGCTTGGTTCCGATAAAATCGCTCATTTGTTGTACACTCCTAACAGCCGTACCGTGCGGCAGACATGGTTCAGCGCGCGCAGCAGCGCGGCGGTCTCTTCGGCGGTGGGGTCGCCCACCAGCTCAACGTAAAAATAGTAATCGAAGGGGACATGGGGCAGCGGGCGGCTCTTGATGGACTCCATATCGTAGCCGCTGGCACCGATGATCTGGATGACCTCGGCCAGCTTGCCGGGCTTGTTGTCCACCGTGAACAGCAGCGAGAAGCGGTTGCCCGCCGTGGGCTTTTCGCGGCTGAGGACGATGAACCGGGTGGTGTTGTCGCCATCGGTGTTGATGCTGGGCACCAGAACTTCCAGCCCGTACAGCGCCGCCGTTTCCACGCTGGCGATGGCCGCCTGCGTCCGGTCGCCGCTCTCGGCCACGAACTTGGCTGCCATGGCCGTGTTGGGCATGGCCGTGGCCGGCAGGCGGAACTGCTTTAAGAAGGTCTCGCTCTGGGCAATGGCCTGCTGGTGGCTGTACACATGCTTCAGCTCGCTCAGCGGGGTGCCGGGCAGGACCAGCAGGTTCTGCGAGATGGGCAGGTCGTACACATCCACGACCCACAGGGCGGGGTGGTTGTAGCACAGATCCAGCACGGCGGACACATCGCCCGCGTGGCTGTTCTCAAAGGGGACCACGCCATGGGCTGCATCGCCGCGTTCCACCGCGTCGAAGACCTCGTCCCAGGTGGGGTAGCTGACCGCCTCCGCATGGGGGAAGAGCGCCTTGAGCGCGATGTGCGCAAAGGCTCCCTCCACGCCCTGATAGGCGGCGCGGTTCCGGCCCAGCACCTCGGCCTCGTACTGCTTGGCCACATCCATCATGTGCTGTACGTGGTCGCGGTAATAGGGGCGCAGGGCAGGGTCCTGAATGCGCGCTTCGGCCTTGTCCAGCACCACGGCTTCCCGCGCGGCATCGAAGATCGGCAGGCCGTGGGCCTTTTTGTATTCGGCGACCGCCAGCACAGCCGCCATCCGCCGCTCGAACAGCGCGGCCAGCGCAGCGTCCACCGTGTCGATCTCCCGGCGGGCTTTGTCCAGTGCGTCCATGGGTTCCACATCCTTTGTTTTCATGATACCGGAGATGATACGGAATGAGTATACCATAACCCGGACACAGAAACAACAAACCCCGCCCCGGTTCTGTGCGGAGTTTTTTTCAGATTTTGCTTTGGAAAAACGAAAGAGTCTCATCTGCCATCGGGCGGATGAGACTCTTCTGTCGGGTCATTTTCGCAGGTCTTCCCAGCTCCGCGCCTTCCCGTAATACCGGCCATAGGGGTTGTCGAGGTCGGCGGCGCGGGGCGGGGTGCGTTCTGGCTCCGGGGGCGGCGGGGCG
>ONZW01000524.1_pt1 | contig 27798 bp, 26 predicted proteins | sample 1671071 | NCBI WGS metagenome assembly ONZW01 (sample SAMN06348119, study PRJEB24527) | human gut metagenome | biome: human gut; feature: ankylosing spondylitis patient; material: feces | host: Homo sapiens | place: China | collected 2015-10
GTTACAAAGAAAACCGCTTCTTCCAGGTAATGGCTATCGCCGGTATCGGTGTAGAACACATGTTCGGTTTCAGCGATGAAAGCTGGTACAAGAACTACAATGTCAACACAGAAAAGAACAACCTGCTGGGATTCCGTACAGGTTTGCTGGCATCATTCAGACTGCACAGAGCACTGGCACTTAACGTAGAAGCATCTGTCAACTGTCTGGACGACTCATACGACGGTGTAACTTCAGACGACAAGTGGGACGGACACGTCAACCTGTTGGTTGGTCTGGTTTACCGTTTCAAGAACCACGACGGAACACACCAGTTCACTTTCACTCGTCGTAACCAGGACAAATACGATGCCCTGAATGCAGAAGTAAACCGCTTGCGCAAGGAAGTAGCCGAAATGAAAGCAGCTCCTGCCGTAGAAGTTAAGCGTGAAGTTGTAGAAAGCGAACGCGTTTCAACTCTTGTATCATTCGATCCGAACTCTACAGAAGTAAACAAACTCCAGGAAGTAAATATCTATACAGCAGCCGAAGGTCTGAAGAAGATCCAGGACGGTGACTTGTATATCACTCCTATCAAGAACAACGAAATGAGCAGCGATTTGTTCAATGGCCGTGCCAATGCTATTCGCGACATGCTTGTGAATGAATATCAGGTTCCTGCAGGACACATCTTTATCGAAGAAAACAACGAGCTGGTACGCTCATTAGACCCTGCAAAGAACTGTGTAATTATCTATATTGTTAAATAATAAACAGGACATTCAACATGAAAAAAATAGTTATTGCAGGCCTTGCAGCAGTCATGGCAGCCAATTTATATGCAAGTGAAGAAACCCCTTCAAAAGATCTTTCGGTAAAAGCCGATACAGTCAGAACATTAAAGCACTATAAAGCAGGCGACAACTGGTTCTTCGGAGTATTTGCCGGAACCAACTTCTCTTTAAGTGAGAACATCCGATTCGCCTCTTTCCCGAAACGTTTCGGTCCCAGTGTGGGTATTTCTGCCGGTAAATACTTCAGCCCGGCAGTAGGTGCCCGTGTACGCGTGTCATACCTGAACCAGCACAGTATGGCAAATACTGAACTGGTAGATGGATTTCCTGAAATTTACGGAGATGGCGTTTATAAGTTCAGCATGGTTTCTACGTTCGTCGACGGTTTGTTCAACTTCAACAACATCTTCAAGCCGTATAACGAAAACAATCGCTTCAACGTAGTTGGTGTACTTGGTATCGGTCTGAACTCTACTTTCGGTTTCGATGATAAGATCAAGAACTGGGCACCTTCTAAAGGAGGACAGTATGAAGTAGACCGTTCAGGCGGAACCTACCTGGCTATCCATGCCGGTCTTCAGTTAGGCTATAAGGTAAGCGATGCAGTCGATATCAACCTCGAAGCTACTTATAACGCTACTGACGACGGATACAACGGAACCCGTTTCGATAGAAAGTACGACGGGTACATCTACGTTGTAGCAGGTGCTACTTATCATTTCAAAGACCATTACGGCGATCGTCGCTTCAAGTATGTTACGATGACCGACCAGGCACAGATCGACCGCCTCAACGCACAGATCAATGCCGCTCGTGCCGAACTTGCCAACAAACCGGAACCGATTGTACGCGTAGAAAAGAAGGTAGAAACTAACCGTGTACTCGACATGACCGTTTCATTCATCATCGACAAGTACAACATCACCGACGTTCAGAAGAACAACGTACAGAAGGTAGCCGAATACCTGATGAACAATCCGAACATCAACCTGATCATCACCGGTTACGCCGATGTTCAGACTGGTAATCCGGCATACAACCTGAAGTTGTCAGAACGCCGTGCCAACGCCGTACGCGACATGCTTGTTAACGATTTCGGAGTCGATCCTTCACGTTTGCGCATCGACTACAAGGGTGATACCGTTCAGCCTTACGAAATCAAGAACGAGTGGAACCGTGTCGTAATATTTGTAACAGAGGAAAATAACAACAAATAATCATGAAGCACATCCATCTTTCACTGGCCCACATGAGCGGCAAAGAAGAAGAGTTCATCCACGAGGCATTCCTTACCAACTGGGTAGTACCTTTGGGTCCCAATGTCGACGGGTTCGAAAACGACCTCGCCGCATGGCTGGGGGAAAAATCGGCCTCTCCTCTTCATGTCGTAGCTCTCAGCTCCGGGACAGCAGCCATTCATCTGGCGCTGGTGATGCTGGGTGTAGGTCCCGGCGACGAAGTCATCTGCCAGAGCTTTACCTTCGCCGCCTCAGCCAATCCCATCGTATATCAGGGAGCCACTCCGGTGTTTGTCGACAGTGAACCCGGCACGTGGAACATGGATCCCGAACTGCTCCGCCAGGCTATCGACGACCGCCTGCGTGCAACCGGCAAACTGCCTAAGGCCATCATTCCCGTACACCTGTACGGTACTCCTGCCCGTATGGACGAAATAAACAGCGTTGCTTCCGCATACGGCATTCCGGTAGTAGAAGATGCAGCCGAGGCATTGGGTTCGGAATACAACGGCAGGTACTGCGGAACATTCGGAACTTATGGAGCCCTCTCGTTCAACGGCAACAAGATGATCACCACCAGCGGTGGAGGAGCCTTGATCTGCCCCGACGAAGAAAGTGCCCGCCGTGTCAAGTTCTATGCCACTCAGGCACGCGAGAACTTCCCCTATTACCAGCATGAGCAGATTGGCTACAATTATCGGTTGAGCAACATCTCTGCCGGAATCGGCCGTGGCCAGATGTACGTGCTCAATGAGCATATCGCCCGCCGCCGTGCGATACACGCGCTTTACGTGGAAAAGTTAAAAAACACACCGGGCATTACGGTGATGCAACCACGGTCTAATGTCGATTTACATCCCAACTATTGGTTAAGTACCATTCTGATCAACCCGCAGGAAGCAGGATTCACTTATCAGGAGTTATCTGCACGTCTAACGGCAGCCGACATCGAAAGCCGTCCGTTATGGAAGCCGATGCACCTGCAACCCGTATTTGCCAAGGCACCTGCCTATGTAAATGGAGTGTCCGAAGCACTCTTTGCTCAGGGACTCTGCCTGCCCTCAGGACCGATGGTAACCGATGAGGATGTAGATAGAATCGTAAAAGTCATAAAAAACTGACAAGAAATCTTTTAATCGAACTAGTACTGTTAATTATTTTGCTTGTAAAATAAATCAAATTATTGCCTGATTGTTTTTTTTAAGTATTACAGAGCTAGATAAAACTGATGGAGACAGAAATATGAAAAAAGCATATATAAGTCCTGTAATGGAATGTGAAACTTTTATACCCAATGAGTATATAGCCAACTGCTACAATTATGAAGGTATATTTCATTGCTACTATGGTGAGCATAACCAAAACAACCATGGTTATCCTTGTTCAGAAGTTGAGGTCAAAATACTGGATGGAAACGCTACAGGTCATGAAGCTGGTTCAGAAAAGGCAAATGTATGGATATACAATGTTAATTATGGAAGAAATGACATCAGTCAAGCCCAAAAAGGTGATAAATTATATGGTATAAGCTGGTCAAGTGATGATATTGTCAACCACACTGGTAAATATAATCATAAAGGCTGGGCTGAAATTACATCACAAGTTGCCATCTCTTCAAGTAAGCCCAATGCTTCCTAAATTCATATCCACAGTCGATTAAGTACAAAGAAGAACAAAGTTAGTTTTTAATTCTAGAAACCACCAAAGGAATGTTTAATCGTTCTAAATTCAGAGGAAGCTCTTAATAGAATAAAACGCTATTAAGATTAACCTTAGAAATTAGACTCAACAAAATGGAGATAAAGAATATGAAAAAAGCATATATAAAACCTACAATGGAAAATGAAGAGTTTGTGCCCAATCAATTTGTTGCAGCATGTGAAAACCCTTCTTCATACGTAGGGTATTGCGATATTAGTGGAAGAGTATATTTGGATAACAATGGGAATGGGGTATATGATGAAGGTATAGATACATATAAATACACCAATAGTGCATGTAATAAAATGTATGAATCCCAAATTGAACCTCACTTTAATGCTTTTGTTGTAGAAAAAGAATGGATTCCAGGTCATTGGGAAGGCTGGCATTGGGTAAATGGATATTACAAAGTTACTAAAGTAACTAAAGTATTTAACTATATGGATGTCCACGTTACCCAACATATTGATACAAACAAGCATTATAACGTTTCAATTTAATTAATATCAATTTTAAATTATTTTGTAAACAACTTTAAGGCCTGTTTAAATTTTCCCATTGATATAGAAAAAACTACTGTAATGTACAATATAGATCAGTTCTCCGACTCCACTCGGAAGACTTATTTTTTGTTTAGTAGAATTTTTCTATATACAAATAAGCGAGTAAAATTTAAACAGGCTCTTATATTATTAAACAAATAAGTTAAAAGCAATCTCCAACTGTCAAAAGCTTCATAAAGAATAAACTATCCAGCAAGTAGAACTTATATATCTATAGATTAAATAACCAATCAAGTTATTCTCATAATAACCAACCTAATCTTTATATTCAATGATCAAATTGACAATCGGCAAATTAAACATTCAATTAGAGGGAATAGATGCTGGAGAATTACCGGAAAACACATTGCTCTTCCGTACAGAGTTTGAAGAAGCAGACTTAAAATATACTTTTCGTATCGGAGAAAATCCTCCTTCCATTCATTATCCAGTAATCTATCAGACAAAGGATATCCTGGTATTTGGTAAGCCAGAAGGTCGGGAAGCTCGAATATTGTATATGCCAGACACACATAATTGCTATGGTTATTATGAGGAAATCAACGAAAAAGAAATAACTGTATATGTCAACGAAGCTTACCGTGAGCATTTACGGATAGACACCATATTCATATCTTTACTGGCATTGGAACGGCACGAAGCTCAGAAAGGAGCATTCATCCTGCACTGCGCATATATGGATTTCGAAAGTCATGCTATTCTGTTCAGTGGACCAAGTGGTATAGGTAAGTCTACACATTCTGGATTGTGGTGTCGTGAATATCCAGATAAAGCTCATGTACTGAACGGTGATAAATGCTTGTTAACTGTTGAAAATGGCATAATGTATGCCAATGGATGGCCGGTATGTGGTTCAAGTGGCATCTGTCATAACGAAAAACGTAAAATAGCATGTATCATTCTGTTACAACAAGCCATAGTAAACCAGTTTGTAGAAGAAAAAACAATATGCAGCTTCAAACAGATATTGGCACAAACTACCATCAATTATTGGAATAACAATTATACAAAACAAGCAATGGATTTCATCGAATCACTATTACGGCGAGTAGGATGTGGCACATATGCTTGTAACATTAGCAGTGAATCGGTTGTAACATTATATAATGAATTAAAAGAACGGAAATGGATTTCTTAGACGATGCAACCAAGGTTGAAAAACGGCTGGTAGCCAAAGCCACAGCGGCACATATACCCATTACAGCATCGTTCGAATTGACTCCTTGCTGCAACTTACAGTGTGATATGTGCTTTATCCGTATGAAGATGGATGAAGTAAAAGTTGCTGGTGGATTAAGAAGCATAGACTTTTGGCTTCGGCTTGCAAAGGAATTAAAGGATATGGGAACGCTTTTCATTCTCCTTACAGGAGGTGAACCATTACTATATCCGTATTTTAAAGAATTATATCAGGAACTAAAGAAAATGGGATTCATCCTGACCATCAATACAAACGCTACATGCATTGATGAGAAGATGATACAGCTTTTCCGAGAAAGTCTTCCCCGACGTGTTAACGTTACGCTTTACGGAGCAAGTCGGGAAACGTATGAAAAGTTATGCCACCATGCAGAAGGGTTTGACCAATGTATGCATGGTCTCGCTCTTTTGAAAAAAAACGGTATCGATACAAAGTTAAACGTAAGCATTGTAAAAGAGAACTTAAACGATTTTGAAAAGATATTGGCTATCGGAGATAGTTTCGGTATTCCATCAGAAGTGAATAGCTATATGTTCCCTTGTTCACGCTCAGTCAGAAACCATATTGGTGCACTGAATTCCCGGCTTAATGCAGAAGATGGTGGACGAATTGAAGCACTTTCTCTAAGACATAAAAAAGGAGAAAGCTTTTATGATACAATACCTGCCTCATTACACCAACTGGAACAGGCAGAACCTTGCAATAATCCTGTAGGGCTTTCCTGCCGGGCTGGAAGAAGCTCAGTATGGATTACCTGGCAGGGCATCATGACTCCATGTGTGATGATGGAATATCCAGCCGTTCATCTCGAACATCTTTCAGTTTGCGAAGCTTGGGCAGAAATTAGAAGAATGAGTTGTCTGTTACCTCAACACGAAGATTGTCGAGGATGTACATTGCGTGAAATCTGCCAAGTATGCTATGCATCAGCAGCACTGGAAAAGCAACATTACGGCACAGTAAATTACTTATGTCGTCTTACCAAAAGCGAACTGCAAACTTTAAAGACTCTCGTTAATGAAAAAAATTAAATCCTTTATAACACGCACCATTGCCGGCGAAACCGTACTGGTTCCTTCTGAAGAAACCGCACACGATTTCAACGGCATGATCAGCCTTACCGATACAGCTGCTTTTATCTGGGAACACATCGAAGAAGCAGCCGATTTCAACCAACTGGTCGACATGATTCTTGACGAATACGAGATCGACCGTGAAACAGCTGCGGCAGATGCCTCTGGCTTCGTTATGCAATTGTTACAACACGGCATGATTCAGCCGTCCGGACTGAACTGGTAACTGAAACAGACCGTTCGCGGATCATTGCTGTAGTTACCCGTTACTACCGTGGTAAACACAGTTTCTCGCCCGAAAGCCAGCTGATGAGTCCTGTCGGGCTGCTTTAGAATAAAAAAAATCAATAACAACCAACAACAGATTATGAAACTCAACGAAAATCTTATCCTCCGCGAAGTAGCGGGGGAATACATGATAGTAAATCCTTTCAGTGAAACCATGGACATGACTCAAATTCTTACCCTGAACGAAACCGCCGCATGGCTGTGGCAACAGGCTGAAGGCAAGGAGTTTGACGAAGCCTATCTGGTGGACTGTCTGTGCGAAGAATACGATGTCGACCGTGAAACGGCTGCGGCCGATGTCCACGAAATATGTGCCCAGTGGCAGAAAAACGGTCTGCTGGCATGAACGGTATCACCCGCATAAAGGATGCCTTGTTCTTCCTGCTCCGCCAGGGGCTTTGGGGAATAAACGACAAAGAAAGTTCAGAAAAGTATTTCCCTCTGTCACCCGAAGAATGGCAGGCTCTTTATATCCATAGCCGCCGGCAGGCAGTACAGGGCATCGTCTACGATGGCATGTTGCTTCTGCCCAAACCTTTGCGCCCGCCTCACGCGCTCATTCTGCGATGGACGGTGGATGTCGACCAGTGGGAGCGTATCAACCGACAGCACATTCAGGTGCTATGCGCGCTGAACCGTTTCTTCACGGATGAGCCGGCTGTTCCTTTTGAGGTTATCAAGGGACTGGCCCTGAGCTGTTATTACCCCAATCCGCTTCACCGTGTATGCGGCGATATCGATTTGTATTTCGGCAGCCCAGAGGCTGTACGGCAAGCAGCCCAAAAACTGGAAGAATCTGGTGTATATGTCAAGTATGGAGCCAACGACGATGCCTCCTGCCTCATCGGTCAGGTTGTAATCGAACTGCATCCGGAGTTGATTGAACTGCACAGTCCGTTCATTCGCAAATCACTGCGTGAATGGGAAAAAAACGTATTCTGTACGGTTGCTCCCGCAATCAAGCCGGTCTATCAGGATACTCCAATTAGTGTTCCTACTCCGGAAGCACACCACCTGCTGGTTTCCACACATATCCTGAAGCACCTGCTCAACGAAGGCATCGGCTTGCGCCAGTTATGCGACGCTGCCATCTTGTTGAAAGGGCTGGCACAGGAAACGGACAAGCAGGAACTGGAACGCCTGTGTCGCCGCTTTGGCATCTGGAAATGGTCCTGCCTGCTTTATACCTTCCTAAAAGAGCACTTGGGACTGGATGAAACTTACGTACCTTTCCGTAAACATTACAATACCAAAACCCTGATGACTGAAATATGGGAAAGTGGTAATTTCGGTTTTTACGACGAACGGAAAGGGGAACGCCCGGAGGGAAAATGGAAAAACAAGCTGTACACAAGTCGCCAGATTACACGCAAGGCACAACTGTTTTTCACGTATGCGTCGGCAGAAACCTTCTGGTGGCCCACTTTGCTTACGGCCAGACGCATCAAAGAACTCGTTATCAAACATGAAAACCATACTGAAAAAAATATTAAGTAAACTTACCAAAGAGAATCTCTCGCAGCAATACGCCATCGGGCGCAAAGCCATGCGCTGGGTACTTCAGGTGACGCAAGGATACCACTGGCTGATTACGTTCTCCATTTTTTCGGGAATCTTCGGCGTAGGAATGTCACTGTTCAATGTCTGGCTTTCCAAATGGATTATCGACATTGTAACCGGCGCTCGTGAAGGAAATGTCTGGATGGCAGCCGGTATCGTTGTCTTTTTCTTTTTCTTCGGCATGGCAGTCAAGCTGATTTCTCCCTGGATTTTCGGGAAAATCAACATGCGTATCGGCATCCGCATGCAGAACTCGTTGTCGGACGCCCTGATGATGTGCTCCTGGAAAAGCGGACAGAAATGGCATACCGGTGACCTGCTTACCCGTATCAACAGCGATGCTTCCGAAGTACTCAGCATGGGTATGGGCATCCTTCCCAACTTGCTCATCACCAGTCTTCAGCTGATTGGTTCCTTTATCTTCCTGTGGGCACTGGAGCCCCGGCTTGCCTGGTTCATTCTGGGAGCTACCCCGCTGGTGCTGTTGTCAAAAATCTATTTCCGCAAGGTGCGTGAGTTGAGCAAGGCACAAAAGGCCATGAGCAGCGAAATGGGTTCGGTCATGCAGGAAAACCTGTCACAGCGTGTGCTGGTACGTTCGCTGGGAGCAACCGACTACCGCAAACAGAAACTGCATGAATCGCAGGAAAAACTGTTCAACCTTGGTATGGAACAGATCAAGTTCTCCACCTTTTCACAGGGAGTGATGGGCTTTGTATTCGGAGGAGGTTACTTGTGTGCCTTCCTCTGGGGTATCTACCGGTTGGAACATCAGGAAATTACCTTCGGTACCATGACGGCATTCCTGCAACTGGTCGGACAGGTACAAGGACCTTTCCTCGGACTGATCGGTATTCCTCCCGCACTAGTACGTGGCTGGGCGTCCGTCGAGCGATTGATGGAGCTCTTCGAAGATGTGGAACCGGACGAAACACCGGTATATGTCAACAGCCCGCTTACGCTGGAATTCAATCAGGTTACTTTCGGTTATGAACCGGGGCAGCCGGTTCTGCATAATTTTTCCGCTGTATTCCGTCCCGGTACCTCTACAGCTGTTGCCGGTCCTACCGGTACGGGAAAAACCACCATCATCCGCCTGATGTTGGCACTTATCCGTCCCGATCAGGGACAGGTAAACCTGATAGCAGCAGACGGTTCAGTTTATCCGGACACTTCTGCTACCCGGGTAAATTTCATGTACGTACCTCAGGGAAATACCCTGCTTAGCGGAACCGTCCGTGAAAATGTACTTCTGGGAGCTCCCGATTGCAGCGATGAAGATGTAGAACAGGTATTACGCACGGCATGTGCCGACTTTGTATTCGACCTGCCCGAAGGTATTTATACCCGTGTCGGCGAACACGGCTACGGCTTGTCCGAAGGACAGGCACAACGTATTTCTATCGCCCGTGCCCTGCTCCGTCCGGGCAACATCTGGCTGTTCGACGAGGCCTCTTCCGCCCTCGACTGCGATACCACTACAAAGTTAATAAACAACATTTTAGCGGAAGGAAAAGAAAAAACCATTATCTTTGTCACCCACGATCCACGAGTGATGGAACGATGTGATTCGGTCATCCGACTGAACGAAAAAGAACAACAAACAATAGAATCCTAATAAACAGTAAAAAACATTTATGAACAAATCAACTCTTTTCTTCTTCTTATTACTTACAGTATTGCTTTTCTCGTCATGTGCTACAAGAAAAGACCTGGTTTATCTCCGCGACATGGAAGAACTTAAAGAATACCCGGTGTTCCAAAAGTACGAAGCAGTCATCCACCGCGACGACCGCCTCAGTATTACCGTAAGCTGCAAGAACCCGGAACTGACCCTGCCGTTCAACATTCCCGGTAGCAGTAACTACAGCATCGGCCCCGACGGAAACATCTCTACAACCGTACCTACAGGCAATGCCGCCGACAATGCCAACAAAGGATACCTGGTCGATGTCAATGGTGAGATAGACTTTCCTGTTTTGGGCAAACTGAAAGTGGAAGGACGTACCCGTGGACAGGTCACCGAAATGATCAAACAGCGCCTGATTGACGAAGACCTGATTAAAGATCCCATCGTCATGGTCAATTTCCTGAATTTTAAGATTACCGTATTGGGTGAAGTAGGAAGCCCTAACACATATGATATTACCGGCGACCGTATTACTCTGCTCGAAGCCATAGCCAAGGCAGGCGATGTTACCGACGACGGCCGTGTAGACCGTGTAGCCGTTATCCGCGAATATGGGAACAAGCGTAGAATCATGTTCCACGACCTCCGCTCGAAAGACGTGTTCAATTCTCCCTGCTACTACTTGCAGCAGAACGATATTGTATATGTAGAGCCGTCGGCTGCCAAGACACGCGACAATGCACAGCGTACCTTCAGCACTTTCAGCATGATTTTATCTTTCGTTACAACCATCACTTCACTGGTCGTATTGGCCGTAAAATAATCACAATTCCCTGCTAGATAGATATGATACAAATGAGTGAACAGAAAGACCTTTCCCCTGATAAGAACATCAGTGGAAGCGGTTTCAATATCAACCCAATGGACATGGTGATGTACCTGGTTAACCGCTGGTACTGGTTTGTCCTCTCGGTAGCTTTGTTCGGAGGATATGCGTGGTATCAGTATGCCAAGACTCCGTTCAAATATTCCCGTTCGGCAACGGTCATGATTAAAAATGCCAATCAGCGAAGATATGATGGGCTGGAACGTTTTCAGACAATTTCTTCTACGAATGTTGCCAACGAAATTCTTCAGTTTCAGTCCCACAACCTGATGCGGGAGGTAGTCAGCCGCTTGAATGCCAATATCAGTTATACAATTTCGGATGGACTCCGTGAAAAAGAACTGTATACACAGGCTCCCATACGAATTTCATTCGTTGAATCGGAAGATTACCAGACTTTATCTGTGGATGCCACCCCGATCAACGACCATGAGGTCCGACTGACTGCCTTTGGAGGTGATATGATTCCGGATGCAGGCAAGACACTGACAGCCAAACTCAATGATACCATTCCTACTCCTATTGGTAAACTGGTAGTCAGCCCAACATTATATTACAGCAACAAATGGTTCGGTACTACCGTCAGTGTGAAGAAGAACAGCATCGACAACATGGCAAGCCTGTTCGGTTCTAACCTAAGCATCAATCAGGCAGAAAATGATGCTTCCATCCTGTACCTCAGCCTCAACGATTACTCTACGGTTCGTGCTGAAGACGTATTAAACATGCTGATTACGGTCTACAACGAAGAAACCATCAAAGACAAGAACCAGATAGCCATCAATACCTCCCAATTCATCAACGAACGTCTGATTATCATCGAAAAGGAACTGGGTGGAGTAGAATCGGAAATCGAGAACTATAAGCGCCAGCATGAGATCATTGATGTTTCCTCTTCGGCAAGTACATCAGTTTCCGACAAAGAACAATACGGTACACAGGCTACCGAAATGGAACTTCAGATTGAAATGGCAAACTACATCAAGCAGTTCCTTGTAGATCCATCCAAGATTACCGGTTTGATTCCGTCAAACACCGGAATCGCCGATGCCAATATCGAAGCACAGATTGTACAGTACAATACCAACAAGCTGAAACGTGACAAACTAGTCAAGAACAGCAGCAACAAAAACCCGGTAGTACAGGAACTGAACAATACCCTGCTTGCCATCCGTCAGAACATTATCCGCGATATTGATAACCTGATTGTCAGCATCAATGCCAAGCTGAAGGAAGCCCGAAACCGTACCTCCGAAGCACAGCGCCGCATCGCCAGCATTCCGACCCAACAGCGCCAGATGCTGTCTATCGAACGCCAGCAGCGTATCAAGGAAGAGCTGTACCTCTACCTGCTTAATAAACGCGAGGAGAATGCGCTCAGTCAGGCAACCACAGAAACCGATGTCCGTGTACTCGACCCCGCAGGAGGTAGTGACATGCCTTATACTCCCAATGGCAAGAACATCATCATGGGAGGAGTCATGAAAGGAATCGCTTTACCGGCTGTCATCCTGCTTGCCTTTATGTTCTTCGATACCAAGGTACACACCCGCAAGGACATTGAAGACAACCTTAGCGTACCCTTCCTGGGAGAAATACCTTTATCAAAAAGCCCCAAAGAGCCCAGTGCAAAGGGCAAAAAAGGCATTATTGTCCGCAGTCAGGGACGTGACATCGCTTCCGAGGCCTTCCGTATCGTGCGAACCAACATGGAGTTCATGCGTGTCAAGAGCAAAGACTTACAAGTAGTAACTTTCAGCTCTTTCGGACCTGGAGCCGGTAAGACCTTTGTGTGCAGCAACCTCGCGGCAAGTATGGCACAGACGGAGAAAAAAGTGATTCTGATCGACCTCGATATCCGTAAGGGTACCCTCAGTTCTCACATCCATCACCACGACAAAGGTATGACTTCTTACCTGTCCGGCAGTGCAGACTTGTCGGAAATCATCAAGCACGATGAGCTGGTAGACAATCTGGATATCATTCCGGCAGGACCCGCAGCCCCTAATCCTGCAGAACTGTTGCTCAGCGAACGCCTGGAAACCATGATCGAAACGTTGCGCAAGCAGTACGACTATATCATTGTCGACAACGTACCGGTAGGCATCATCGCCGATGCGGCTATCACCAACCGTATTGCCGACCTGACCATCTTCGTCATCCGTGCTGACCGCTTCGACCGCCGTATGCTGCCCGATCTGGAAAAAATCTACCGCACCGGCCAGCTTAAGAATATGTCCATTATCCTGAATGGCGCTCATGTCAACAATAACGGCTACGGATATGGTTATGGTTATGGCTACGGTTATGGCTACGAGAACAAATCACACAAATGGTATCAGTTTTGGAAAAAATAACCCGTAAACCAACGAAAGCATATGTTTTTCAGCTTTAAGAAAAAACACAACCTGGTTAAGTCGGGTATTCTGAAAGGCATGACCGACATCCACTCCCACATTCTTCCGGGAGTGGATGACGGTTCTCCCGACAGAGCAACCTCCCTAGATCTACTTCAGTTTCTGGAAGATCTGGGAATTACTTCCGTATGGTTGACTCCCCACGTTATGTCCGATATGCAACGCAATACTACAGCGTACCTGACCGAACGTTTCGAAGCCTTCCGGAATTATTACAAAGGTCCCATCCGGTTGCATCAGGCAGGTGAATACATGATGGATGCACAGTTCACCGCGAAGCTGCCTGCTGAGGTACTTCCGCTAGGTAAGAATCATCTGCTTGTAGAAACCTCCTACATGCTTCCACCTGTCGGCATGAAAGAGATACTTGCCAGTGTCAAGCAAAACGGCTATTTCCCCGTTATTGCCCATCCGGAGCGCTATACTTACATGGATATGGACGATTACCGCCGACTATATAGTACAGACGGTTATCGCTTACAGCTGAACCTGATGTCCTTATCTGGCTATTACGGTCCCGGTGCACGCCATGCGTCAGAAGCTATCCTCGCGGAAGGCATGTACAGCTATGTAGGAAGCGATTTACACCACCTGGAACGATATGCTCCCATGTTGGAAAGTATGAAACTCACCAGCGAGCAGCTGGATGCCCTCAGCATACTGATAGCAAATAATGAAGCGATTTAGTTACATTCTGGCCGGTTTTACAGTCTTTCTAGCTTTGATAACCGCTGCCATACCCTGGTGCTCTCCGCTAGTTGCCGGTTACCTTGCTCCATTAGGGCTGCTGGTTATACCGCTGGCTATATTCAGCACATTGACAACAATCATCGCAGTTCTCTGCCGAAGCAAAGCCATCAGCCTGTTATTTGGTACAGCTTGCCTGATCACTCTGTTTCTTTGCGGAAAATCCTGGGCTGTATCTTTTGAAACAGATGAATCGCCTTCCCATTCATTACACCTCATCAGTTGGAATGCAGAGGGTTTTCAGTTGAATAAAGACACTTTACAGGCAAGTAGTGCTTTCATCCGAAACCTTCATCCCGATGTCATCTGCGTGCAGGAACGTCCGCACGATATTCTTTTAAATCGCAACAGTATTTCGGCAGCTTTCGGATATCCCTATCAGGTATTCAACAGCCGGGAAGACGAAGTGCTGAATCTGGCTGTATACAGCCGTTTCCCCTTATCAAACATGAAGGAATATTACTTCCCAAACAGTTATAACAAAGTGTTGCAAATAGATCTGCAATATGGAGGAACAACCATCCGCCTGTTCAACATGCACTTGCAGACGACCGGCATGACATCGGCGTTTCAGGGAAACAACCTCCTGCATACCTACCAACTCAATGCCAGGGAACGTAACCGTCAGGCACAGTTGCTGGCAGAGGCAATTGCTTCCAGCCCGTATCCCGTTATCATATGTGGTGACCTGAACGATACACCCATATCGTATGCCTACCGGAAACTGACTACCCAACTGGATGACTGCTTTCTTGAAGCAGGAAACGGCTGGGGAGGAACGTATCAGCCAGCCCGTAACCTGTTCCGCATCGATTATATACTCTGCGCCCCTGAACTGAAGACATCATCTTATCACTTATATAGCAATCCTTGGAGTGATCACCGAATCCAATATACAATTGTAACCCCGTTATGATAGATTTTATACCCTTAGTAGATTATACACCCTTTTTCGATTACAGCATTCTCATACTGGTACTGATTGCTTTCTGGCAGTGTAACACAGGAATTGTATTACACAAGAACATTGTTAGCATGAATGCAATGTGGGGAGTACTTTTCACCCTCTTATTAATATTTTATATGGGACTTCGTCCTGTATCTGCTGTTTTTGGAGATACGGTAAACTACGCCAAAAGTTTTTATGAAATACAGCGTTCTTCTGATCCCTTTATTTGGACGTGGGACAAAGACTGGCTATTTTATAACCTGATGAACTGGTTTGCTAAGTATAGTGACATCCACATGTTCTTCCTATTGTGTGCTTTTGTTTATGTAGGTTGTTTATGGCTTGCTATGCAGCGTATCTTCAAATCCTATTATTATATTCCATTATTAGTCGCATTTAGCATGTTTACCTTTTGGGCTTATGGAGTAAATGGAGTCCGAAACGGCATGGGAGCTTCTTTGTTCATTCTCGCAGTCACTTACATCAACCGACTTCCCATAGCCATTATACTCAGCATCTTGGCTGTTGGAACTCATCAATCATGCTTACTTCTAGTTGGTGCAGCCCTCATTGCCTGGTTTATCAAAAACAGCTATATATATTTATTAGCGTGGATAGGATGTGTAGGAATATCGTATGCGGCCGGTATGCGCATACAGAATTATATTGCTGCAGCAGGCATTTTAGGTGAAGACGATCGTTTATCCGGCTATCTGACTGGTAGTGGACAAATTGGAGAAGCAGTACAAATGAGTATGGCTTTCCGATGGGACTTTCTCATCTATAGTGCCATGGGGGTATTTGTAGGCTATTACTTTATCTTCCGCCGTAACTTCCGTGACGAATATTATCATTGGCTATACAACATATTTCTTATTAGCAATGCTTTTTGGGTATTGGTTATCCGTGCCATATACAGCAACAGATTTGCCCAAATTTCATGGTTTATTATGCCTATTATACTAATATATCCTTTTATGAAACAACGTTTTTGGCAGAGCCATGAAAAAATATTAGGTATAGCATTATTAGTATTTTATATGTTAACCTTTTATTTTAACATTGTTAAAGGATAAGCTCATTATAATAGTAAACATAAATAATAACTCAGAAATTAATAAAATACAATCAGCAACAGCCAAATCCTTTTACCATGTTTTTCATGAGTTAAATATTAGAATCAATCATCCAGTTTTATGAATGAACAAAAATCCCAACTAAAAATTGGTTTATTGCTAAATTATATCAATCTACTATTAAGCTGTTTAATTCCTCTCTTTTATACCCCAGTAATGCTTCGCATATTGGGACAGGAAGAATACGGTTTATATAAGCTATCTGGTAGTATAACTAGTTATCTGTCTTTAATAGCATTTGGACTGGGAGCTGCCATTACACGCTATCTGATTAAAGCTCGAATAGAAACAGGAGAAGAAGAAGAGCGTAAAGTTCTTGGCCTATTTATCCGGATATTTAGGGTTATTGCACTACTAACAATAATAGCAGGTATAGGAGTTACTTTCTTAACACCACTATTCTATTCTGCATCGCTTTCTTCTAATAATTTAATTAAGATGCAGATTCTCATAACTTTACTAGCTATTAATACGGCCATCAATTTTCTAGCATCTCCATATATTTCCATCGTTAATGCTCATGAACGTTTTCTTTTTCTACAATCAACTGCAATTTTAGGTACATGCCTCGGTCCTATTCTAAATCTTATAGCTTTGTTCTTAGGTTACGCATCTTTAGGCTTAGCTGTATCTTCTATACTCGCTACCATAGTTTTACGTGTTTTATTCGTCATATATGTACAAAATACAATGCATATAAGACCTATATTCCAATCAATGCCAAAGCCATATATAAAAGATATTTTAGGATTCTCACTTTGGATTTTTATTTCTAACATCGTTGGGCAATTATACGAAGCTACCGACATAGCACTAATAGGCGCTGTACCAACTCTATCTACTATTGGTGTAGCTGTTTACAATATAGGTATGGTATTTAATGGCATGATATCCTCCATTAATGCAGGTCTATCTTCTCTTTTACTACCAAAGGCAAATAAGATGGTTTTTTCTGAAGCATCACCAATAATACTTACTGACACGGCCATCCGTATTGGCCGTATTCAAGCCATAATTCTCTCTTTGTTTATCTTTGGCTTCATAGCATTTGGCCGTCCCTTTATCTATTTTTACGCGGGCGATAATTATGCAGATGCCTACTGGATTGCCATTTTATGTATGATACCAAATGCTATTCCTTTGGTACAAAGCTTTTGTCTGAATATCGTAATTGCACGAAATGAAAATAAGTTCCGGGCATTAACATATCTATGTATTGCTATTTTAAATGTTATAGCTACCTGGTATGCATTAAAATTATTTGGAGTGATAGGCGCTGCTATTGCTACATCAATAGCCAGTTTTCTAGGAACAGGTATAGCTATGAACTGGTTCTATAAATATCGTGTAAAATTACAAATAGGACGTTTTTGGATATCAATTATAAAAATACTACCACCAGTAATACTTCTATGTAGCATTTTCTTAATTTCGTATAAATTCATCAATTTTTATAACATCATTAATTTGATTTGTGGTATTTTAATTTTCACATTTGCTTATATCTTCTTAACTTGGGTTTTAATCATGAATAATTATGAAAAAAATATCATAAAAAATCTATTTCATAAATAGTTTGTACCTATATATAATTTGACTTGTATAACAATCATATTTGCCATTCAATGATTGAAGAACAACCTTTAATATCTTGCATCATACCTGTTTTTAATGCAGAGAAATACTTACATCGTTGTATTAATTCAATATTAGCTCAAGATTATCCTACTATTGAAATCATATTAATTGATGATGGAAGCACTGATACATCCTCTACAATATGTGATGAATATGCTGAACAAAATTGTAATATCATAGTACAACACACTCCCAATAGAGGTGCTTCATTAGCTCGCAAAGCAGGCTTAGAGTTGGCAAAAGGTAAATATCTGACTTTTATTGATGCAGACGACTATGTAACATATAATTATGTAAGTGCAATGTTTGAAGCACTACAAAAGTATGATACCACAATAGCAGGCTGTGGAGCACAATGTATAAAACCTGACAATAAAATCAGTATTAGGAACCAGCCTACAATGACACTACTGAAGGACAATGAACTAATGACTCGATTCTTCAATTATGAGTTTTGGGCTTTATGGGGGGGATTATATACCAAATCAATATTCAACAATATTAATTTTCCCAAGGCTACTATCAGTGAAGACTACTACATCAAATGCCAAATTTTTCTACGCAATTGTAAAATGGCGTATGTAGATGCCCCTTTATATGTTTACGAAAAACATGCAGACTCACTTTCCAACACAAAATTATCAACAAAGGCATTTGAAGAATTTGAAAACGTATATTATGTATATAAGTTAATTCAAACAAAAATGCCTCAATATATACCATTAGCCCTGAAAAATGTAATAGAAACCTGTGTTAAGTTGCTTCTTATGGGGAAAAGTACAGAAAGAAAATTATATAATAATCAATATAAGTATATCAAGACATTTTTAAAAGAGCATACTGTTGAGATTTGGCAAAATAAATATATATTACAAAAAGTCAAGCTAATAGCCATAGTTTTAAGATATTACCCTTCTATAAGTTTTTTATTTAACAAATTACAATGACAAAAAAAAAACTACTTTTTGTAAATGGACATCTGAACGTAGGTGGTGTTGAAAAATCCCTTGCTGATTTACTAAATAATTTGGACTACCATAAATACGATGTTGATTTATTGCTATTGGAAGACAAAGGCACTTATTTACAACAAATACCTAAAGAAGTAAATATTATTTTTTTTAATACGACCAAAGCTTATGGTCCATTACTCAAATCCATTTTTCTGAATTTGTTCACACTTCAATGGTCAATGATTTGGTATAGAATTATACTACTGATTACAAATAAATTTGGAAAAACTTACCTATCTATATTAAGATATATATTACCATTAAAATCTGTTTATAATGTAGCTATTGCCTATCGTCCTGGTATTTGTGCCGATATTGTAGCTTATACTGTTAAATCGAAGAAAAAAATAGTATGGTGGCATCACGGAACAATTAATATAGATTCTTCCACCATACTTGAATATAATAAAACATGGACGTATTTTAACAATGTAGTCACAGTATCATATGGTTGTAAACAATTATTAGCCAAGACATTTCAATATCCAACAAATAAGATCATTGTACTTCCCAATATAATTAATACCGAACAAATCTTAAAAATGGCAGGCACAGACTCACCATACAATAATAATAAACTGAAAATCATATCAGTTGGACGACTTTGTCCAGAAAAACATTTTGAGAATATAATCTATGTTACTAAAAGATTAATAGATGATGGAAGATACGATTTTCATTGGTACATTATAGGAGATGGAGAATTACATGAAGATCTCATCAAGAAAATAAATAAATATAAAATAAATAAACAAGTAACCTTACTAGGCAAAAAAAACAATCCATACCCATGGATTAAATATGCCAACATTTTTGTACACCCTTCTTATGTAGAGTCACAAGGATTAGTAGTTTTAGAGGCTATGACACTAGGAACACCTTGTGTTGTATGTCGTTCAATTGGTACATCCGAATTTATGATAAATGGAGTAAATGGAATCTTAACAGAGCCTAATGAGCTCAGCCTATATACAGGTTTAAAGCAAATGATCAACATAAATGATAGAACTATTTTAACAAGTAAAGCTCAAATAATGGTAAAAGAAAAATTCTCTAAGGAACATATAATAAAAACATTTAACAAAACCGTTGTTTCTAATGAAAAAGAATAAAGGATTTGTAACACTTGCTGTTGGTAATGAACGTTATTATCAACTAGCTGTTAACTTATTAAGATCTTATAAATACTTTGCAAAAAATAAACTTATGCCATTTGCAATCGTTGCAGATCGTAAAAACAAATATACAGCTTTATTTGATGACGTCATAATCCTTCAAAATCCATCAAAATCTTACATGGATAAATTACAAATACTACAAATGCCCCCATATAATGAGAATATTTTCATTGACGCAGACTGTCTAGCATATGGTAATCTAAACAATTATTGGTTATATCTTTCTAACTTAGGAGGAGTACGATGTTTCGGTTCTTCTCACCCTTTAAGCTTCGATAATGGTTGGTTTAAAATCTCAGATATTGGACATTATAAAGATCGAATATCATATATTCCCAAGATGCATGGTGGCATTATATACTTTCGTGATGATGAATTGACAAAATGCATAATAAAGGATGCATTAGATATTGCAAAAAATTACAATAAATATCGTTTTATGTATTTTGATAAACCTGCAGATGAACCAATATTAGCTTTAGCAAGTACAGTAAACAATTGTCGTCCTATCGAATTAGATCATAACTTACAAAAACAAATGTTTTGCTTTTTACCAGCATGCAACGATATTAAATATGATATTTCTAAAGGATACTTAAGCTATTTAGATAATAAACAACGAATTAACAATGTACTTTTATTGCATTGGCAAAATTGTAATACGGAAAAAACTATATATTATAAAGAAGTATTAAAATTATCGAATATGCCTATTATCATAGGTAAATTTAAAATATTGAATCACTTTATTCACTATCATCTATATCGTCTAATAAATAAAGTCAACTCTAAGATTGATAAGATATTCAATTTATAAAAGTCCGATGAAAAGAGTTACCGCCATTGACAGTGCCAAAGGTATTGCAATATTAATGTTATTATTAAGCCATTGTATTACAGGAGAAGGTTATCTAAAAATTTGGATTTTCTCATGGCATATGCCAATTTTTTTATAATATGTGGGTTACTTAACCAATTACGTAATCCCCAAGGGCAACCATTGTATCAATTAAAACCATGGTTAAAGCGAAGAATTAAACAAATTTTTGTCCCATATTTCATATTTGGTCTATTCTATATTATTTTCACAAATGGTTTATATTATATTTCTGGAAACAAAATCAATTTATTGAACGAATGCATATCATTAATAACTATGCAAGGTGTTGCCTCTATGTGGTTTTTACCAGTTTTCTTTTTTTCTGAAATGCTTTTTGTTTTTTTCATTGCAAAACTCTCTAACATATTACAAACTCTATTTATTATCATAATAATTATTTTATTAACACAACTACAACACAATGGAGAAATGCCTACAGACAAAATAGTACGTTTACTATTAAAAATATCAGTAGCTCTTTCATTTGTCATATTAGGAAACAGAATAGGAATCTTATTTAACCGTCATATTCCATTTCTATTATTAATGATAAGTTTGCTTATGAGCTCACTCATAAGTTTGTATAATGGTTTTGTTGGCATTGGAGCATTACTATTTGGAAATGTAATCTTGTTTTTTATTACAGGTTTTTTTATATCTTACTCAATCATTATGCTATTTAAAATTATTAGCAATAAAGTTGATTTAAGCTTATTAAATTTATTTGGAGCCAATAGTATTATAATATTAGTAACAAATAATTTATTTATAGAAGTATTTCGTTTACTCGAATATAAACTATTTAACAACTTTTTTTTAGAAAACGGCTTTATAGGTGGGTTACTAATGACTATAATATTAATTATACCTGAATATTATTTAATTCGTCTATCTAAAGGAAAAATTGGTATTATATTTGGTAAAGTAATCAATAAAACATGAATATATTAAAATCATTAAAATGTAAATGGCGTAATTACCAAATTGCTCATTACGCAAAATCAGCATATGGCCGTGAATTAGCTTCACTAAAGAATATACATGTCGGCCGCCGATGTTTTATTATTGGCAATGGCCCTAGCTTACAAGCGACCGACTTAAAGGTATTAGCTAAACATAATGAAATAACATTTGCTTTTAATCGCATATATAATATATTTGAACAGACTTCATGGAGACCAACGTATTATATATCACAAGATGAAAAGATGCTGCGTAATACTTGGGAGAAGATGTGTACAGTTCCTGCAAAAGAACGCTTTTTCCCTATAGAAATGAAATGGTATTACAATATACCTCTTCATAATGCACTTTTTTTTCATCAACAAAACCCTAAAGATATATTAAAACCTATTTTCAGCGAGAATATTTCTCAATTTATAGGGAATTCAAAAACGGTTGCTTTTACAGCAATGCAACTAGCTGTTTATATGGGAATTAGAGAAATTTATTTGATTGGCACAGACCATCATTTCCATACCAGTATAAATGCAAAAGGAGAAATTATAGTAGATCCTACTGCTAGGGATTATTTCTGTGATGCCTACAATATAGATAAGAAAGACCTATATATTCCTAATACAGACGAAAGTACATATACATTTATTGCTGCCAAACAATATGGTGATGCACATGGAATCAAAATCTTTAATGCGACACGTGGCGGAAAGCTTGAGGTATACCCAAGAGTAGACTTTGATGAACTATTTAAATAGTAAGAACAATGAGAAACTCAAATATTGAACTGTTACGCATTGTAGCAATGCTTATGATTATTGGACTACACTATTGGGGAGCAGATATTTCTACCATCGCAAAAAATCATTCTAATAGTTTAGTATATAATTTGACAGAATCTATCTGCATATGTGGTGTTAATCTTTTTGTAATAATTACATCCTGGTTTTCTGTAGAACAAAATAAAATCAACCTTGAGAAAATAGCCAAATTACTAATTGAAGTAGCTTTTTGGGGCATTATTAGCCTATATCTTGGACACTTGATGGGATGGCAAGATTTTACCCCAACTATGATTATAAAAGTCATTATTCCATATTTATGGAATAACAGATGGTTTGTAGAAGCATATATAATCTTGATAATGTTAATACCATTCATCAATGCTGGTCTAAGAACAATAAATAAAAAACAGCATAGTTTGTTATTAGGAATTACATCTTCACTATTTATCTTATGGCCATCTTTCTTACCTAATCCGCCAATTGATGATTTCGGATATGGCTTTGTACATTTTATCAATTTATATATACTAACATCTTATATAAAAAGATTTTCTAACGCACTTCCATCCAAACTATTTTGTTTAGTTATTTTCTTTTCCTCTTTTGCCTTGATACTATGGCAGAGTTTACATGGTATAGCAACCAGTTGGATGTACAATAATATATTTGTTATTTTAGAGAGCATTTCTTTATTTTTAATCTTTATTCAATTCGATTTTAAATCCCCAATAGTAAACTTATTGGCTTCAACTTCATTTGGAGTATTCCTAATTCATTCAGATCGATTATTCTTCGGTCGTTTTGTTTATGAAAATATTTTACATGCAAATTATTATGCACAAGGTAGTACAACATCACTCGTTATAAATTTCATATTATGTTTACCTATATTCTATCTTATTTGCTTTCTTTTGGAATTAATTCGAATAAAATTGTTTAGATATACAATAGATCAGATATTAAAAAAAATACATTTCTTGAAAACTCTTACAATCTTTGAAAAATAAAACTTTATGTGTACTCCCAAAATAAGTATTATAGTTCCTGTATACAGTTCTTTTAGCCTTCAAAATGGCCGTTTTAAGATGAAAGATGATTGTTATTGATTAAGGTTTATATAAAATGAAAAGAAATGTTATTATTGATATTGTAAAATATATAGCTGCTATATTTGTAATAGCAATCCACACAAGACCATTTAAAAATATTTCATCTGAAATAGATTTTTTCTTCATAGATATTATCTGCCGATTTGCAGTACCTTTTTTTGCAGTTTGTACAGGTTTCTATGTTTTTTCCATAGGAGAAAAAAATGGTATTTCTCTTACAATTAGGCGAAGCCTATACAAAATGACAAAACTTTATATTTTTTGGTCCTTAATTTATCTTATATACTTGACATTCGGTTGGATTAAATCAGGTAGCAATATAACATGGTTATATTATAAAGGATGGTTACAAGGAACGATAATATCATTTTCTTTCTACCATCTTTGGTATCTGATTTCAATGTGTTATGGTCTTTGTTTTCTTATTCTTATAAAACGTTTTGTCAATGAAAAACTCTTCATTCCTATAATAATTACACTGTGGATACTACAAACATTTGTATATGCTTATGACAGTTATTTTAATTTGTTACCTATCATTATTAAAAATTATATGAATTTGTTTCCATCCATATTCAATGGCCTGATTCTGATGTTACCATTATTATTGATCGGTAGCATGATAAAGAAATATGGACTCAGCTTAAGTAATACACAAATTAGAATTGGATTATTAATCAGTGTTCTTGGCCTTATTATAGAGGTCTATTTTCTCCGGTGGATTGGTGTAGAGCGTTGGAGTTTTGTTTTACTAACTCTACCTTGTGCTTTCTTCGTTTTTACAACTTTATATAAAATGGGGCAAAAACTAAATGCGGATTGGCATTTCAGTAAATATCTTGCTTACATTAGCTTAATAGTTTATTGTATACATCCAATAATTATCGGAATATTAAAAAATAATGGCATAGTAAATCCGATGGTGGTATTTTTATTGACATCAATTATTTCCACGATAATCAGTTTAATTTACATTTATCTAAAACAATATAAACTAAAAAAATTGCAATTATGAAAAAAATCGTAGGTATGATTCCTTCTCGTGGCGGTTCAACACGATTTGGAGGTAAAGCTTTAGCTAAAATTTGTGGAAAACCAATGTGTTACTGGGTTTGGAAACACAGTAAAGAAGTAGAATGTTTTGATGAAGTATATATTGCAACTGATACAGAAGAAATCAAGAATGTAGCCGAAGGATTCGGTGCAAAAGTCATCATGACATCACCAAACTGTGAAACAGCAACAGAACGTCTTTGGGAATTTTCACAACAAATTCCAGCTGATATCTATGTGATGATTAATGGTGATGAACCACTTATTATGGCAGAAGATATTGTTAAATGCATTCCTACCGAAATCCCAGCTGATGGTTTTTATGTATCGAATCTAATGACAGATTTCTCAAACCCAGTTGAGGTTTGTGACCCTACTAATTTAAAAATCGTAACTAACAAAGATGGGATTTGTTTATTCATATCACGTGCCCCAATTCCATTTCCCAAAGGTGATATGAATTATGTATTTCACAAATTTGTAGGTGTAGGCGCATTCACTCCTAAAGCACTTGAATATTACCATAATACTCCTCGTGGTCCTATTGAAAAAATCGAAGAAAACGATTCATTCCGTTTCATTGAAAATCGTAAAGACTGTTACTACATCAATGCACATTGCAAAACATTGTCAGTAGACACTCCAAAAGATCGTGTAGCTGTAGAACAATTTATGATTGAACATGGAATTAAATAACATAATTCAAAAACTATGAATTTTGATGTAATAAAGGCAGCACAATCAGTTATAGAAACCGAAATAGTAGCTCTCAATAAGACAAAAAACTCCTTAGATACAAATTTCTCCCATATTATAGAATTAATCTTACATTGTAAGGGCAAATTGGTCATCACCGGCATTGGTAAACCAGGACATATAGCTCGTAAAATGGCAGCATCATTCGCAAGCCTCGGAACTCCTTCATTCTACCTTCATCCTAGTGAAGCATTGCACGGAGATTTAGGAATGCTAGAAAAAGAAGATCTTATACTATTACTAAGCTATAGTGGTGAAAGCAATGAAGTTACAGCACTTCTTCCTGTAATTAAAGAAATTGGCTGTATTAGTATCGCTATTACAGGTAAAGCGGAATCCACTCTTGGACGTCAATGTGATTATAAATTCGTATTTCCACCTTTTGAAGAAGCATGCTACCTACATTTAGCTCCGACTTCAAGTACCACAGCACTTCTTGCATTAGGGGATGCAATGGCAGTTGTTCTATCACAAATTCGAAATTATACACGTGAAGATTTTGGCTTGCACCATCCTGGAGGTGCTTTAGGCAAACAGCTACTTATCAAAGTAGCTGATTTAATGCACCAAGGCAAAAATAATGCTATTGTAAAGAAAGGATGTTCACTTAAAAATGCCATTGTAGAAATGAGCTCTAAGGGGTTAAGCATGGTTACTATTGTAAATGATGACTATACACTTTGTGGTATCTTAACTGATGGGGATTTACGTCGCATGCTTGAAAGAGGAGTTGATGTATATTCTGTAAATGTAGACAGTGTAATGACAACATCACCAAAGTATATTAACTACCACGAAATGGCTGTTCATGCCTTACAATTTATGAATGACAAACACATAACTGGTATGCCTGTTATTGATGAAAACAACTTAGTTGTAGGAGCTATTCTTATGCAAGATATACTAAAATCAGGTATTGTAAAATGAAATAGTATACAGGTTTTAATTATTAACCTACATAAAAAGTTAATAATTAAAACCTGTATACTATAATATATAAACTCTCACCCACTCTACTATCTTTACAAAAAACATTAATTGTTATGAAAAAACGCATTTTCATAGCTATACAATATTTGGAAATCGGAGGTGCCGAACGTGCTTTAATAGGTTTATTAAGCTCTTTGGACTATACAAAATATGAGGTAGACCTTTTTGTTTACCGACATTCAGGGGAATTTATGAAATTCATTCCCGAGCGAGTAAACCTACTGCCGGAAATAAAAAAATATACAACACTATCAAGGCCTATAAAAGAGATAGTAAAAGAAGGATATATTGATGTTGCTATAGGAAGAGTTTTAGCTCATCTAAAAAACAAAAGATTCAATAAAAAGCATCGAACTAAAGACAGTATAGCGATTTATCAATATGTAGCATCGTATACGACTCCATTTATGCCTTCATTTTATAAACGAGGTGAATATGATCTGGCTATCAGTTTTTTGATACCACATAACATTGTCAGAGAAAAGGTTCTTGCCAAACAATATTGGGCATGGATCCATACGGATTATTCGTATGTAGATATTGATGTGGATTATGAACTTCCGGTATGGAGTGCTTATAATAAAATTATTTCAATTTCGGAAGATGTTACCAAGGGATTTCTAAGTAAGTTTCCAGCACTTAGTCCAAAGATTACAATCATCGAAAATATCTTGTCGGAAAACTTTGTCAAGGAACAGGCTGAGGAAAAAGTTGATTTATCTTTTCTTCCTTCTGATAGCATAAAATTCTGTACCGTAGCTCGTTTTTCATACCCCAAAGCTATTGACAGAGCTGTATATATCTGCAAAGAACTGATTGATAAAGGATTGAACATTTATTGGTACATTATCGGTTATGGTAGTGACGAAACAATGATTAGAGAAAAAATCAAAGAAACTCAAATGGAAAAACGGTTTGTCCTGATTGGTAAAAAAGAAAATCCATATCCATACATAAAAGCAACTGATTTCTATATTCAACCCTCCCGATACGAAGGTAAAGCTGTTACTGTAAGAGAAGCACAGATTTTGGAGAAACCTGTCGTTATAACCAATTACCCTACAGCAAAAAGCCAATTAAACGACGGAATAGATGGTGTAATTGTACCCGATTCAATCGAGGGAGCAACTGATGGAATTGAGGCTTTTCTTAAAGATAAAGACAAGCAAAACCGTATTATAGCTTATCTGAAAGCTCATCACTATGGAAATGAGTTTGAGACAAAGAAAATTGATAAACTCTTGAATGAATGATAAAATTAATTAGCCTACTGATTT
>ONZW01000531.1_pt1 | contig 27432 bp, 24 predicted proteins | sample 1671071 | NCBI WGS metagenome assembly ONZW01 (sample SAMN06348119, study PRJEB24527) | human gut metagenome | biome: human gut; feature: ankylosing spondylitis patient; material: feces | host: Homo sapiens | place: China | collected 2015-10
AGTTAGCAACACGGCTCATGTTTGGGATTCCAAGCATGAGCCGCTTTTTATTTTTAGACCGCCGCACCGAGGCGGTCCCTCAGAGAGCTGAAGATTAAGGTTCTTTCACAACTTCCGCAAAGAGGTCATAGTCGGAAGAATCCGTGACCTTAACGTCGACAAAGTCTCCGGGCTTCACGTCCGGATTGCCTTCGATGAACACCAAACCGTCGATGTCAGGCGCATCGGCTGAAGATCGAGCTGTTGCAATGCCGTCTTCATCGGGCGCTTCGTCGACTAAGACTTTGATCGTCTTACCGACTTTTTCTCGCAAAAGTTCCTTAGAGATTTCGCTCTGAACTTCCATGAAACGTTCTCTTCTTTCTACGCGAACGCTTTCCGGAAGAGCTCCGGGCAGATCGTTGGCAGCCGCCCCTTCAACCGGAGAGTAAGCAAAACAGCCAACTCGGTTGAGACGAGCTTCTTTGAGGAAGTCCAAAAGATACTGGAATTCTTCTTCGGTTTCTCCCGGGAATCCGGTGATAAAGGTCGAACGAATTGTGATATCCGGACAAATCGCGCGCCAGGCGTTAATGCGTTCCATGTTGTATTCACTGCCCGGACGCTTCATGGCTTTCAGGATTCTCGGATGGGCGTGCTGGAAAGGAACGTCGAGGTACGGAAGGATCTTGCCTTCAGCCATCAAGGGAACGATTTCATCAACAGACGCATACGGGTACATGTAGTGAGGGCGTACCCAAACGCCGAGTTTGCCGAGTTCCTCAAACAAGACCTTAATGTTGGTCTTAACGGCTCGGCCGCCGATGAAATCCAGCTTGTATTTCACATCCTGACCGTAGGCTGCCGTATCCTGTGCAATCACAAGCAGTTCTTTGACGCCGCTCTTGACGAGATTAGAAGCCTCACGGATTACAGAGCCAATCGGACGCGAAACCAACGGGCCCCTCAGCGAAGGAATAATACAGAACGTGCAGTGATGGTTGCAGCCCTCTGCGATCTTGAGGTAGGCGTAATGCTTTGGCGTCAGCAGTACACCGCCTGCAGGCACTAAATCACCGAAAGGCTCATGCGGCCTGGGAAGTTTTTCATGCACCAGACGGAGGACCTCTTCGGTTTGCTCAGGGCCTGTGACACCGAGAAGTTTAGGGAAACGCAGTGCAACGAAGTTGCCCTCATCGGTATTTTTACCGCCTAAGCAGCCGGTCACGATGACTTTACCGTTCTCATTCAAGGCCTCTGAAATGGCTTCCAGGGACTCCTGAACTGCGGCATCAATAAAGCCGCAAGTGTTCACAATCACAAGATCAGAGTCTTTATAGGTCGAACTAATGAGGTAGCCTTCGGCCCTGAGTTCGGTAACAATACGCTCGCTGTCGACAAGAGCTTTCGGGCAGCCGAGAGAGACGAATCCAACACGGGGAGGACGTTTAGTCATTTATTTACTTCACAAGAGGTCGTTTAAGGGTTTCGGCAGCGGCTTCGTAGCCGCCGAGGTTGCGGATATGTTTATATCCGAGCTTGCCAAGGATTTGGCTTGCCATTTCAGCCCTGCGGCCGGAGCGGCAGTAAAGCTCAATATCGTCGTCAGGCTTTGCGCCTAAAGCCTTAAATTGATCCACAAAGTCCGGAGAGGAGTAATTGGCAACCAAGGCGCCTTCAACCTTGCCCGTCGTCGCAATTTCCGACGGGGTTCGAACGTCAACCAAGAAAGTTTTAGCTTGAGCAGCAGTCATCATCAGTCCAAAAAGAACAGCTATCCCTAAAATCTTCTTAATCATAGTTTTTCCTTTCTTTTGCAACGTATTCGCGTACCAGCGTGAGTACATTGCCGTAGTTTTCCGCGTTGGTCCAAAGATTTAACTCGCCGTGCAAACCGGCCTGCAGCGTAATCTTTTTCCAATAAGGCGCTTCGTGCACGGCAACAACTTCTCCCCACTCAAACATACGGGAACGGGAAGAGTGTTTGTTGATGTAGAACGTGTTCTTGAGCCTGATGATTGAACCCAGCAGACTAAGAATCAAATCTAAGAAACTTGTGAGGGCTGAAGCCGAAGAACGATACTCACAGAAAACTCCGTCCTGATCCAGCCGGTAATAAACCTGGCGATGCGGCTGCATGACAAGCATGAGCCAAATCACAAACGCCGCCACGCCGGGCACGATCAAGAGCGCCCACGGGGAGTCAAAGATAAGACTGCGGGAAAAGCGGCTGATCACGAACAAAATAAAAACGAAGAAAGCGAAAGCCCAAGCACATTTCTTAGCGTCAATTAATTTGAAGCCGGGCTGAATGTAATACCAGCTGATCTCGCCGGATCTTCTTCTCGAACTATCGCTTGCAGATGAATGCGCCATGGCGTCCTGTTACCTTATCTCTTCTATAGCTGTAAAAATGCTCGGGATCGGAGTATGTGTCACGTTCGCAATCGGTGACTTCAGTCACACCGGCCTGCTTTAAAGCTTCCTTGGCAAAGCGGGCTAAATCCAAGTGCCAGACGCCCTCTCCGATCGATTCCAATGCATCGTCGGCTGCGGCTTTAACAGCAGATGCTCGGTAGTAGTCTGCGACGTCGTCCCGCACTTCGAAATGATCTTTGCGGATATGCGGTCCGATCCAAGCGATGATTTCGGCTTCATCACCGATTTCTTTTCTCATGGCTGCGACGGTGTTTTGCAGGACTCCGTCAGCTAAGCCCTTCCATCCGGCGTGAGCGGCTGCAATAACGATTCCTTTTTTGTCGCAAAGCAACACCGGCACACAGTCGGCGGTCATGACAACGCAGGGAATACCGGCGGCAGTCGTAAATTCGGCGTCGGCTTGTTCTTCAGCGTTGTTATCCTCTGCTCGGACGACTCGAGAAGAATGAACCTGGCTGAGCCACTTGGGCTCAGCGCCTAACATATCGGTCACAATTCTGCGATTTCCGCGAACCGAGTACTTATTGTCTCCGACATGATTTCCGAGATTAAGGCCGCAAAAGCCGTCTTTGTCGCCATAGGCGCCGGCAGACATGCCGCCTGAACGAAGCATAAAGAAAGCTTTGATGTTTTCCGGAGCGTTCCATTCGGGAACGATCACTTCCAATTCCGGTTTACTTTGCATGGACTGCATCCTTATTCTTTCGTGCGTTCGATTTTCCAGTTGGAATCGGCGTCATCATCGTCGTCTCCGAAATCGAAGTCATCCCAAGAGCTGATCTTACCGACGGCTTTCTGATTCTCTGACAACTCATCGTTGTCGATCATGACAACCGGATCTCCGAAGACTTCGGAAGGACGATCCCACGGACCGAAGCCCAATTCATCCATCAAATCCCTAAAATCCTGGGGCGGTTCGGCAAACCATTCCATCGTTTCTTTGGTGGCCGGATGGATCAGCCCCAAACGACCACTGGCATGCAGTGCCTGTCGATCGAAAGAATTCAGCACGGAACCATCTTCTTTAGGTTTGGGAAGTTTATTGCGGTAGAGGGGATCCCCGATCAGCGGCAGGCCGATGGATTCCATGTGTACTCTAATTTGATGAGTGCGGCCGGTTTTTAATCGGCAGGCAACCCAAGAGAAAGGCTTACCTTTGACTTCTTTCTGATCAATGCAGCGAATATGTGTTGTCGCAGGTTTAGCTCGGCCGCCTTTTCCGATCGTAAAACGCAGCGGATTTCGAGGATCACGTTCAATAGCCGCTTCAATGACTTTATCCGCAGGTGCCTTACCGCGTATCAACGCCCAGTATTCGCGTTTTACTGTGCGGGCCTGAAGCTGCTGGACCAAATCGAGCATGGCTTTTTCGTTTTTGGCCACAACCATCAAACCGGTGGTGTCGCGGTCCAAACGGTGAACAATACCGGCGCGAGGCAGTGTTCTGAAAATCGGGTTGTAAGCCAGCAGACCGTTTAAGAGCGTGTCGTCCCAATGGCCGGCGGCCGGATGTACAACCAATCCTGCCGGTTTATTGATGACCAAGATGTCGTCATCTTCGTAAACCACATCGATGTCCATCGGTGTGGCGATGAAATCCATATCCTCCAAACGAGGTTTGATTTCGACGGAAACTTCGTCGCCGAAACTCATCTTTTCTTTAGGTTTATCAACGGTCACTCCGTTGACTTTGACCAATCCGTCTTCAATCAGGGTCTTCAGACGAGAGCGGGAAATGTCTTTTAAGGAAGAAGCCAAGACCTTATCGAGGCGCTCTCCGTCAAGATCGAGGGTAACTTCAAAAGTTTCAATTTTTGAAGATTCCTGCAATTCGGTTTCTTCAAAAGCCTCAGTCTGACTATAATCATCTAATTCAATATTCATTTTGACCTTAAGTTCTATGTCTTTTGCCCTGAAAACAATAATCAAGCGGACATTAACGGCCGCCTGTCTGGGTTCCGTTATTTTAGCGACTACATCGTGCAGTATGTTTAAAGGGGTTGAAGACCCGACGGAAGGCTGGACGGCTGACAAACTGTATGTCGAGGCCCGAGACAATCTGAATGAAGGCAACTACGAAACGGCCCGTGACTACTATCAGAAGTTAGAAGCTCGTTATCCTTACGGCCGTTACTCCCAGCAGGCCCAAGTTGAGACTGCTTACTCCTACTTCAAGGAAGGCGAACCTCAGCAGGCCATCGCAGTCTGTGACCGTTTCTTAAGACAGTATCCTGAGCATCCGCTTTCTCCGTATGCACTCTACATTAAGGGCATCGCCACTCTAGACGAAGACGAAGGCTGGATGAGCTACCTGACACGCCAGGACCTTTCCAAGCGTGACGCCCAGGCTGCTCGCGATGCTTTCGATATTTTCAAGGAATTAGTGCTTCGCTTCCCGAACAGCCGCTACGCCCGCGATGCCCGCGAACGTATGCATGAACTCGTCGAAGCTCAGGCTAAGTACGAAATTAATACTGCCAAGTATTACTACGTTCGCGACGCCTACATCGCCGCGATTAACCGCGCAGAAAACGTTCTTCTGAACTTCCAGACTTCTCCACAGGCAGAAGAAGCCTTGATCATCATGCGTGACAGCTACAACAAGCTTGGCATGGATGACAAGGCCGCTGATATTCAGCGAATTCTAGATGCCAATAAGAACCGCGGTTCTTACGATACCTACCTGCGTGCCCAAGAACTTGAAGCCGCACAAGCTGCCGCCGCTCCGCAAGCAGGCGCAGCTTCCAAATAAGCTGTTTTAATGCGAAATAAGAAGTTTTTTGCCGTGACAGGAGCAGCGCTGCTGCTTCTGGCCGGCTGCCGCACTATTCCTCAGAACCCTGAGGAGATGACCTGCGGCGATCTGCAGTACCTGGCCGAGGAATCTATCGATAAACTCGGTCTACCCTTTTTTGCTACTCAGGTTAAATATCCCGGCGACTGGCGCCTTTTTGCCCGTAATCAATGGATTAAAGAAGGCAGCCGTGCCCGCGTCCGTGACAATAAACGCGATTACCTTCAGATGGAAATGCTGGAGATCGGCGGCACGATCATGGAGCAGACGCCCTATCGTGTCCGAATTCCTGTCGCGCAGTGCAAGAACGCCAACAAAGAACGCATGGCGACGCTTGAGTACAAAAATCTGCTCATTGATTCTCCCGAGAAAATCTCCCGCACAGAGGCAGTGGACTTCAAAGGCAAAGAATCCGTGGACAATCTTGCTCGCCTCATCTGCGGTTTCCAGCCGATCCCGGCTTTAGACAAAACGCAAGTCATGGCGCAGAAGTGGAAGAACTGCACGCCTGACTCAGCGAGCTAACCTTTAAGCCGGTGATTTGCATCTGTCGGAATATTTGCCTATTCCGCCTCGGCCGCAAGCGATGTAGTATCTGTCTTTTCAGTCCATCAGCTTCAGCAGATCATGTCTCTTGTATCCGTTATCGGCGCCGGCTCTCTGGCCAACGTTTTTGCGAACGTTCTTCATGAATTTTTGCCTGAGTTCAAACTCCATTCCGTTTTAGGAAGAAGCCAAGAGAAAGCCGAAGTCTTCGCTTCTAAGTACAGTTGTCAGGCAGTATTTAACATTGACGATTTTCTGAAAGAAGCCGCGCCGGTTGTCGTTGAACTTGCCGGCGGAGCAGCGCTCAAGGACTACGCTCTACCGATTCTCAAGTCCGGAAGAACTTTGATTTGCCTCTCCAGCGGCGCATTTGCCGACGAGGATTTCAAACAGCAAGCGATTCTCACCGCATCTGAAAACAACGGCAGGATCTGTATCGTTAACGGGGCCATCGGCGGTCTGGATTTCCTGCAAACCTGCGCACTGCAACGCGGATCAGCCGAAGTCATTATTGAGACAACCAAATCGCCAAAATCTTTGCTCGGCGCCCCTGGCTTAGACGGTAGAACTTTGGACTTAACCAAGAGGACTGTGGTTTTTGAAGGCGGAGTTCAGGAAGCAATCAAAGGATTTCCCAAGAACATCAATGTCGGCGTTATTGCTTCACTGGCTTCCCAAAAACCTCAGACAAAAGTCCGAATCGTTGCAGATCCCGCTGCCAATAGCAATACGCACCAGATTACTTATCGCTCAGCGCTGGCGGATGCCGTGATGGAGTTTTCTGGCAAGCCCGATCCGGCAAATCCGAAGTCCAGTACGACAGCGGCGCTCAGCGCAGCAGCTTGCCTAAAGAACCTCTACAGCCCCATTACCTTCTGGTAACCACAGTTAAGAAAACAGAGGCTGTCTCTATTGACGCCTCCGTTTCCAAACTAACTTTTTCAGGACCGTACTTAGCCTCTCGGCTCCTGGCATCTTTCCAGGAAATTCATTGCCGTATCAAAAACCTTGGTACGGGCGAAGTCCGGCAGACTCTTCCAAATCTTCGTCCCGTATCCCTTGGATAACAAACGGTTATCGCAGAGAATCAACAGCCCTTCATCTTTCTCATCACGAATCAGTCGGCCGGCGCCCTGCTTGAGCAGCATGATCGCTTCGGGAATCGAAATCTCGTTAAACGAACTCTTGCCTTCGGCCTCAAGTTCTTTTGAACGTCCTTCAAATACCGGATCATCGGGCGGCGGGAAAGGAATCTTATCGATCACGACGAGAGACAAAGCATCGCCTTTGATATCCACGCCTTCCCAGAAACTCATAGAACCGACCAGAACGGAGTTTTCTTCGCTTCTGAAACGGCGCAGCAGCTCTTGTTTGGACTGTTCGTTCTGAACAAGGATGTTCATTGAAACGCCTTCCGTCTCGGCAAAGTAACGCAGCGCCTCGGAAATCACTTCCATTGCGCGAAGCGTAGTACACAGCACAAAAGCTCGGCCTTTATTCTTCTTGATGAAGGGCCAAATCCGTTTGGCGACTTCGTCAGAAAAATTCGGCGCACTCGGAATCGGTAAGTCCTCGGTAATGTAAAGCATGCCTTGGGCCTTAAAGTCAAAGGGACTCTCCCATGACTTGGTTTCAGCATCCTCCAAGCCGACTTGGTCGACAAAATGCTTGAAGTCGCCGTTGGCAGCCAATGTCGCAGAGGTCAAAACCCACGGCTTACCCTGAACCTCGCGAGCGCTTTTGAGCATCTCTGCGTATGAGAGCGGCGTGGTATTAAAGAAGATGTTCTTAGGTTTGACCGTAAACCAATCTAGGAGCGGTCCTTTCATGGAACGCGAAACGGCTTTCCCGTTGAATACATCACGCCAGTACTCGATCAAATCAAGCGCCTCGGTGCACCGCTCATCGAGCTTCGTCATCTCCGGAGATGCCTCTTTGTGCACATGAACCGCGTTGCTGAGTTTCTCAACCGCATTTAACAGCTTCTTGAACGGCTCAACCAACAGATGTTTATCCTTGAACTTGGCGACCGCAAGCTGTTTGTCTTTGCTGTTCAGGATATTGTGTGTTGTGCTGATTAAATCGTCACAGGCGTTTGAAATGGTTTTGTAGATGCCGTTCCAATCAATCTGTTTATTGACACCGTATCCCTGAGAGACTGCATCCGCAGCCAAATTTCTGACATCGTAAAGATTCAGCGTCTGAGAAAAGAAGTTCGTCGCGATATTGGTCAGCTGGTGTGCCTCGTCTAGCACCACCAAGTCAAATTCCGGCAAAAAGTCCGTGATTTGATTGTCTTTGAGCGAAATATCCGCCAAAAACAGATGATGGTTGATCACCAAAAGCTGAGCTTCTTTTGCCTTTTCGCGAGCCTGCATCACAAAGCAGTCGTTGTAATGATCGCAGTTGGCACCGAGACAGTTTTCTCCCGTGCTCGTCACTTCAGGCCAAATGCCGGAATTCTCAGGAACATCAGTAATATCACCGCGCTCGCCGGTCACAGACTGTCCCGCAAACTTTTTGATGCGATGAAGATGAACCACTTCTTCACGAGATTTAGCGACGTAGGAATCCTCTTGCAAGGCATGCTCGAGGCGCTGCTTGCAGATATAGTTGGAGCGGCCTTTAAGGAGCGCCACGCGACAGCCCATTCCCAGCGCTTTTAAAAGCGCCGGAATGTCTTTCGTAAATAGCTGATCTTGAAGCGTCTTGCCAGCGGTTGAAATCAGTACTTTCTGATCTTTCAGAAGCGCAGGAACAAGATAAGCAAACGTCTTTCCGGTGCCGGTTCCAGCCTCGGCAACCAGTGATTTGCCCTGCTCCAATGCTTCCGCTACCGAGGTCGCAAATTCAATCTGCGAGGGTCTCGGCGTATAGTTCGCGGTAACTTTGGAGAGAGGTCCGTCCTTGGCAAAAACGTCGGCAACTTCTTTTACGAATTCTGATGGCATTTCGGTTCCTTATTTAGGAACACAATCCTATCAGATCAATGAGTTCCGATCCTTTTTGGATTGTTACAGGCGCGGTACTAAATCACCCGTGACGCTGTTCTTTTTCTGTTCTTCGCGAAGCTTGACCTGACGCTCGTACTCAGCCGCTTTTTCTGCGCGCTTCTTGATGTTTTCAGCGCGTTTCTTCTCTGCAGCAGCTCTGCGTTCGGCACGGGCTTGAATACGCTCTTCCGGCGTCATGGAAGGAGCTTCGGGAACCTTACGCTCCTGCTCGGCTACGCGTTCTTCACGTTCTTGCTGTTTTTTCGCATAAGCTTCGGCATTCGCCTTTTCTTCTTCCGGTGTCAGAACACGGTCAGCGGCATGGCCTTCGCCCGGTTTACGAGGCGTGACATCTCGTGTCTTGGGAGGAACTTTAGCAACGCGAGCGGGCTGAGCATCCATCTTGGCGTTTTTGGCGGCTTGCTTGGCCTCTGCAGCTTTGCGGTCTTTCACCGCCTGCTCGGAGCGTTCCTTCCTCAGGAAGTCTCTGGCTACGAGCCAAACGCGGCGAGCTTCATTGATGTGCTCGGTGCGTTCTGACTTGGCTTTGTCCAAGCAATAGGTCACAAAAAAGTTGCGGTAGCATTGAGCTGTTTCTTCTTTGTACCAGTTCTCCCAGGCTCTCTTTTCATTGTCGTAAGCCGCAATCACTTCTCTGGCGCGAGCCGCGGTCGTAATGGAGTGCGGATCGTACCTCTTGGCAAAAGGTTCGGTCGACGGCGGCTCCACGGCACATGCGTTAAAGCTGAGCAAGCCTAGAGTGAGAAGAATAAGCGGGATTCGCATCCGATAAGCTCCTGAATGGTGTGCGGCCAAAGCGAAAAAATAAGACCTGAGATTTGTTATTCCCAGGTCTTATTATTCTAACTAAAAGTTAATCCCTTCTTTATTTACCGCCAAGGCTGCCTCTTTGATAGCCTCGCTAAAAGTGGGATGAGGATCGCAGATCAGTGCCATGTCCTCTGCCGTTGCGCCGAAAGACAAAGCGTCACAGCCCTGCGCGATCAGCTCGCCGGCCTGCGGACCGATGATGTGCATACCTAAAACCATATCGGTCTCCGCATCTGCCAGCATCTTCACAAAGCCCTGCGTTTCACCGACGGCTCGCGCCCGACCGTTTGCCATGAACGGGAAGACGCCGACCTTATAGGCCCTTCCGGCGTTCTTCAATTCCTCTTCGGTCTTGCCGACCCAGGCAATTTCCGGTTCGGTGTAAATCACGGAAGGCACACGTTCAATGTGCGTTATCGCTTTGCGTCCTGCAATTCTTTCTGCAACCGCCACACCTTCTTCTTCAGCCTTATGCGCAAGCATCGGCCCTTTGACGAGGTCACCGATCGCCCACACCCGAGGAAGGTTCGTGCGGTTTTCTGCATCAACTTCAACAAAACCTCTTTCGTCGAGCTTAAGACCGACGACTGGCGCATCCAAGGCTGCTGTGAACGGAACGCGGCCGATAGAAATGATCAGGCGGTCAACCCACATTTCACTGTTTTTTCCGTCCTTATCTTTATATTGGACAATGACACGGTCACCATCATTTTTGATGCTGTCGATGTGAACGCCGAATTCCATATCGACGCCCTGCTGCTTAAAGGCCTTCAGGGCTTCTCTGCTCACTGCAGAATCTGCAAAAGGCAGAAACGTAGGCATGGCTTCAAGAATTCGGACATCGGCACCGAGGCGTTTCCAGACACTGCCGAGTTCGAGGCCGATCACGCCGGCGCCGATAATGCCTAAGGTGGAAGGAACGCTCTTTAAATTCAGTGCGCCTTCGTTGGAGAGAATACGTTCTTCGTCAAAGGGAACGCCCGGGAACTGTCTGGGTTTGCTGCCCGTGGCAAGCACCACATTCTTAGCAAACACGCGTGTTTCGTCTTTGCCTTCCACGCCGATCAAATAGCCGTCTTCGTCGGAAGTCACAAAGAATCCGCGACCGCTTAAGAATGTGATTTTGTTCTTGCGGAAAAGATAAAGAATTCCGTCATTGGTCTGTCGAACGATCTTAGCCTTGCGGGCAATCATCGTCGGGACATCAATTGAAGGTCCTTCGACGTGAATGCCATGCTCGGAAGCTTTGTCTCTGATCTCTTCGAACAGGCAGCTGCTCGCAAGAAGAGCCTTAGAGGGAATGCAGCCAACATTAGTGCAGGTACCTCCGGGTGCAGGTTTGCCGTCGGTGACCCAATCATCAATGCAGCATACCGACAGGCCGAGCTGTGCAGCTCTGATCGCAGAAACATATCCTCCGGGACCGGCGCCGATGACGACGACGTCAAAAGTCTGAATATCATCTTTCATGACCGCTCCTTAAAGATCTAAGAGTAAACGAGCCGGATCTTCGAGGGCTTCTTTCATCGCCACGAGCGCCAGTACAGCTTCACGTCCGTCAATGATTCGATGGTCATAGCTCATTGCAAAATAGTTCATCGGACGGACAACGACTTCGCCGTTTTCAGCCACGGGACGAGGTTTCGTAGCATGGATGCCGAGAATTGCAGACTGAGGCGGGTTGATGATCGGCGTAGAGAACAAGGATCCGAACACACCGCCGTTGGAAATCGTGAATGTGCCGCCGATCAGCTCTTCAAGCGTCAATTTGCCGTCTTTGGCGCGCTTCGCAAAGTCAGCAATCTTGAGTTCGATCTCTGCAAAGGTCATTTGGTCCGCATCTCTTAAGACCGGCACGACCAAACCGCGGGGAGAGCCGACTGCAATACCGATGTCCATATAGCCGTGATAAATGATGTCATGGCCGTCGACAGAGGCGTTGATGATCGGATACTGCTTCAAAGCGTGAACAGCAGCTTTCACGAAGAAGCTCATAAAACCGAGTTTTACGCCGTACTTCTTCTCGAAGCTCTCTTTGTACTTCGCTCTCAAAGCCATTACCGGCGCTAAGTTCACCTCATTGAAAGTGGTCAGGATGGCACAGTTGGACTGAGACTCAACGAGGCGTTCGGCAACTCTGGCGCGGAGGCGAGACATCGGCACTCTCTGTTCGGGTCTTCCGTCAAGTGATGCTGCCGGAGCGGCTGGTTTGGCGGGAGCGGCCTTCGGCGCGGCCTGCTGAGCCGGAGCTGAAGCGACTGCTGAGGGTGCCACAGGCTGAGCGCTCTTCAAAGCGGCGATGACATCAGGTTTCGTGATACGGCCGCCGACGCCGGTTCCGGCCACTTGAGACGCAGACAATCCGCTGTTGGCCATAAGCTTTTCTGCGGCAGGCATCATAAAGGGAGCGGCAGCAGAAACCGCCGGAGCTGCAGGTGCGGCGGGCGTCGAAATAATGACTTCTCCAGCAACGGCAGCTTTCGGGGCTTCCGGCTGTGCGGCAGCCATTCCTTCGGTATCGATCGTCGCGATCAATTGGTCGCTGAGGACGGCAGCTCCGTCCGGCTGCTCAATGCTTGCCAGCACACCGTCAGCCGGCGCCGGGATTTCCAACACAATCTTGTCGGTCTCAATTTCAATAAGGATTTCATCGGTTTTAACCGGTTCGCCGACTTTCTTTTTCCATTCAATCAAACTGGCTTCCGAAACAGACTCGGACAGCTCGGGTACTTTGACTTCAACAATAGACATTTCTTTTTTCTCCGAATTCTTTACAAAGCAACGCTTGAACTATTTCGTCTGGATAAAGCCCTTGAGGCGTCCGAAAGCGTTTTCCACCAATTCTTTGAGCTGCTCGGCATGTTTGCTGGCATAACCGACGGCCGGCGAAGAGGAAGCCGGACGTCCTGCGTAACTCAGTCTTGCGCCGGAAGGCATTTCTTCAAGCAAATGGTGCTGCACATAGAACCAGGCGCCCTGATTCTGAGGTTCGTCCTGAACCCAAACAACTTCGGAAGCGAAGGAGTAGCCGGAAGTCTCTTCACGGAAGCTCTTATGCGGGAACGGGTAAAGCTGCTCGAGGCGAATGATGACAACGTCATCGATTTCATGCTCTTTGCGGTATTTCACGAGGTCGTAATAGACCTTACCGGTACAGACCAGAATCCTTCTGACCTTGTCCGCATCGAGCTCTTCGATTTCACCGATGACGGTTTCAAATTTACCTTCGGAGAGTTCTTCCAAATCCGAACTTGCCATCTTGTTGCGAAGCAGGCTCTTCGGAGAGAAGACGATTAAAGGTTTGCGAATATTGCCGACCATTTGACGGCGCAGCAAATGGAAAATCTGCGCAGCCGTTGTCGGCTGGCAAATCAGCATATTGGTGTCCGCCGCGAGCTGCAGGTAACGTTCGACACGGGCCGAAGAGTGTTCCGGGCCCTGACCTTCATAGCCGTGCGGAAGCAGCATGGTCAGACCGCTCTTGCGGCCCCACTTCGCTTCGCCGGAGCTGATGAACTGATCGATTACGACCTGAGCGCCGTTGGCAAAGTCACCGAACTGGGCTTCCCAAATCGTCAGGCACTTCGGAGAAGAGCTGGCGTAACCGTATTCGAATGCAAGAACAGACTCCTCAGACAGAACGGAGTCAATTACCGTGAATTGGGCCTGATGTTCTCCGAGATGCTCCAGAGGAATCCAGATGCCGGAATCCCAGCGGTCACGGTTTTGGTCATGCCAAACCGCATGACGATGACTGAAGGTTCCGCGGCCGGAGTCTTCACCGGAAATTCGAACGGAGTATCCGCCCGTCAGCAGCGTGGCAAAAGCCAGATGCTCGGCCAGCCCCCAATCCACACGGATTTCTTCCTGCATCATCAGACGACGGTCGGCAATGACCTTCTGAAGGAGCGGATGGAGTTTGAAGTTTTCCGGAACGGTCGTAATGACGTCGGTAAGACGCTTCAATTCGTCCAAAGGAACAGAGGTCTTGACATCGTCTGTCCAGCTTCCGTTGTAGCGGGACCAATCAACGGCGTAAGGATTCTTGCCCTCAATCAAAGCCGTCTGTCTGGGAGGAATGCCGCTTTCGAGACTGCGGCGATAGGCGGCAACCATTTCCTTGGCTTCTTCGGGGCTTACAACGCCCTGGAGTGCCAGCTTGTCGGCATAAACCTGACGAGTACCCGGATGAACGTTGATCTTCTTGTACATCAGAGGCTGCGTCAGTCCCGGAGTGTCCTGTTCGTTGTGACCCAAACGGCGGAAGCAGACGATGTCGACAACTACATCGCGGCTGAAGCTCTTGCGGAACTCCATGGCTAAACGAGTGGCAAACACGACGGCTTCTGGGTCATCGCCGTTGACGTGCAAAACCGGCGCTTCAATGAGTTTGGCGGGGTCCGTACAATAAGTCATCGAGCCCTTATCGCGTGGGTCGGAAGTCGTAAAGCCGATCTGATTGTTGATCACGATGTGCATCGGGCCGCCGGTACCGTAACCGCGGGTATCAGCCAGATTTAGGGTCTCCATGACGACACCTTGTCCGGCGAACGCTGCGTCGCCGTGAACAAGAACGCCCATGACGCGACGGCCCTTCGGATCGTGACGACGGTCCTGACGGGCGCGAACGCTTCCGACCGCAACCGGGTCAACGATTTCAAGATGAGAAGGATTAAAGGCTAAGGCCAGATGAATCGGTCCCGAGGCTGTGACGACGTCGCTAGAGAAACCGTTGTGGTATTTCACGTCGCCGGCCGGCAGGTCTTTACTCTTGTAGTGGCCTTCAAACTCAGCAAACAATTCGCTCGGAGCTTTACCAAGTGTATTGACGAGCACATTGAGACGTCCGCGGTGCGCCATACCGATGACCATTTCTTCCAGGCCTTGAGCGGCACCCGTTTCTACGATCTCGTCCATGGCGACAATGAAGCTTTCTCCGCCTTCGAGCGAGAAGCGTTTCTGACCGACATATTTAGTATGGAGATAACGCTCCAAACCTTCTGCAGCCGTCAATTCTTCAAGAATGCGTTTCTTTGACTTCGCATCCATGCTCGGGGTTGAGCGGCAAGGTTCAAGTTTTTGCTGCCACCAGCGTTTGATCACCGGATCGCTGATGTACATGAATTCGATACCGATATCGCTGCAATAAGTTTGTTTCAAGGCAGCGATCAAGTCGCGAAGCGTCATCTTATCGGCGCCAAAGTACGTATTGGCGGTCGAGAAAGTGCTGTCCATATCTGTTTCGGACAAGCCGTAGAAAGACGGTTCAAGCTCGGGGATCTTCGGGCGCTCTCTTCTGTGCAGCGGGTCAAGATTAGCCCTGCGACTTCCCAGGAATCGGTAAGCGCCGATGATGGACTGAACCGCAACCTGCTTTTTAGCCAAGTCGAGATCTCGCTCGCTCACCGAGCAAACGGTTGAACGAGGTTCGGACGCTCTCTGTGCGAAAGCTTCAACAATAGGTGCATGAGGAACGTCGACGGTTTCGACGCGGCCGTCGGAAGCCGGCGCCTGCTGCAGGCGGTCAAAGTACTGACGCCATTTCTCATCTACGGAACTTGGGTCTTCAAGGTACTGCTCGTATAAATCTTCTACGTAAGGAGCATTCCCGCCGAAGAGATATGAATTCTCTATTAAGTCTTTAATCACTTTTTCACCTTGGACAAATTTCTTGCCGCTCAGGGGGCCGCAAATTATCGGAATATTTTGCGGCTGCTTCACAGGTTTCCTGTTGAGCGTGTTTCAGCAAAAACCAGCCGCTGAAACAAACTGATTATAGATTTGAAGCCGTCACTCAGGAACAATTTTGTGAGCGGTAAACAGCTCTGTCGAAGTCTTGATTTTTCGGGTTTGCTGCTTCGATCGTTACCTTCAAAAAACAGATTTTCTTCTAACTGCTTTCCTTCACTGCCTCATTTAAGCAGACCTAACCCATTGCCGTTGTAGTTCTTTTCTAAAATTTCCTTCGAAAATTAAGGAATTGAAATGATAACCACCATATTGCATTGGACCTGCGATCCAACTTCTGCCAGCATGGCTTCTTTACTGTTTAGATGGGCAATTGCGTTAGCGATGCTGCCATACGGAGTGCAGAAACTTTTCCATCCGGAAAACGCTACGAAGTTTCCGAAGGTCTTATTCTTTTCTCCACGGGTCGGGTATTACTCAGCCGCCATCATTGAAACCTTCGTTCCGCTATTTCTCATGGCTGGTTTCCTCACGAGGCTGGCAGTCATTCCTGCGATCGTTAGCTTCACAATCGCAACCAAAGTCACCATCGGCAAGGATCTGACCTCTCCGGCCCTTCCTTATTTATTCGGGCTCATTGCGATATTTATTGTCGGCTCAGGACTTTACTCCGCAGACTACTGGCTCCTGTACATTCTTGCCGGTCATTGATTCTTGAGTCGTAAATCGGGGCAAAGTCTCGAATGGCTGAGCGTGTCGCCGTTGTATAGTTCTGTGAACTCAAACAACAAAACTCAGAACAAAATGGATAATTTTCACAAACTTATAGAAGGCTTCCACAACTTCAAACAGACTTACTTCTTAAGGGAAAGACAGTATTTCGAATCACTGGAAAAGGCCCAGAATCCTAAAACGCTGGTTGTCGCCTGCTGCGATTCGAGAGTCGATCCGGCAATTCTTTTGCACTGCAAGCCCGGTGATTTGTTTGTGATCAGAAACGTGGCTGCGTTAGTTCCCGCTGTTACACAGGCCTCAAATCCTTGTTCTGTGATGAGCGCCATTGAATACGGAGTTAAACACCTCAACGTCGAGCACATCGTTGTCATGGGCCACTCTCATTGCGGCGGCATCCACGGACTCATGGCTCCTGAAACCATTGCCGGAGAAACTTATATTCAAGACTGGGTTGGCATTGCCTCTCCGGCTTTGGAACGCCTCCAAGCTATTACGGGCGATGAAGATGAAAAGACTCGAAGCCGCCACTGTGAAGAAGGCGCCGTGCTGATTTCCCTTGATAACCTGCTCTCATATCCTTGGATCGCAGAGCGTGTTAAAAACAGACAGCTCAAGCTTCACGCACTTTACTACGATTTATCGGAAGGCAACCTTTATCGTTTCAGCCCCGACTCAGAAGATTTCGAGCTGCTCTTCCACACTATCGAAAATCCCTGACAGACTTCGGAAAAATTCTATAGTCCTCTATAGAAAAACTCCATATTGGACTATAGAAAAATTCCATATCTAGCTAGGAATTAGGGCTGATTTTTTAGGCCGTCAGCAATTTCCATTTCACGAATTGGCGAGATGGAATTGAATAGACCAACACGACACGCTTAAGCTCCTTAGAACTCCCTTGCTCTCCGTAATGTCTGGCTTTCATCTGTGAAATGCCGTCTAGAAGAATTTCTTCTTCCTTCTCCCCGTCATAGGAAACTTTGAACTCGAAAACCCAATGTCTTTCTCCGACGCTTACTTCTAGATCACTTCTGCCGTGAGCATTGTGCTGTTCAACTTTCGGCTCTAACCCTGCCCCTGAGAAATAGACCTGGACATAAGCTCGCAAGGAAGCTTCGTCCTTCACCGGATAGTTCTGATAATCAATTGCCAGGAAGAGTCGGTTGAGAATATGGAATACCGACTCGGCAGATTCTTCACCAAGTACCTTTGCTATTGGACCCGCTCCCACTTGACCGGCAACTTTACCATCGAGCAAGCGCTCCATATATAACTGAGCCATAGCGCGCTTCACTTCTAAGTTCGGATAATCAAGAAATACCGTATCTCCGTACCTTACCGCCTTGATCGTCAGGTAGCCTGCTTGTGTCAGAAGACCCAGATCTGACAAATTTTCCAAATCAGAGGACCCGGAAAGAGTAGAAAGGGAAATCGATTTTTCACGCCCATACTCTTCAGGATGCCTAAGAGCGTGAGATTTTAAATATTCAACTAAGACGGACGGCTTTCCGCCGCTTTCAAACCAATAGTCCACAAAACCGTTTCGAGGAGATGAGAGAAAGTTCAGCATGGACCATGGTGCAAAAACATGTTCTTTCGCGGTTCTTTCAAAGCAAAATCCGTCGTAATGCTTGATAAGCTCTTCCGTGAGTTCTCCTCTTGAGATGCCTAACAACGAGGCGGCATTATCTAAGTATCCGGAAAAGTATTTCTGCGTTTCAGAGTATGTGTAACCTAGCAGGGTGCCATATTCCACATTTAAAGAGAGATCCGAAAGATTATTCAGCTCTGAAAAAATGCTTGTTTTATTAAACTTGGTAATACCGGTGATGAACGCAAATCTCAACGCACCCTCATTTGACTTTAATACTGAGTAAAAAGCCGATAAAGCTCTGCGTACTTCCTTGAAAATAGTTTTGTTGTTCAAACAAGAAGTAAGAGGCGCATCGTATTCATCGATTAAGAGAACTAAAGAATTCTTTTCCTGAGCAGTCAACCAATCGGAAAGCTGATCAGAAACTGTTTGGAAGGGGCGAAGTTCGTATCGAAAACCAAAAGGAGCAAATTTTCGCGAGATAAGGGATATCAATCGTTCTGAAAAAGATTCTGCATCCGCGAAATCCTTAATTTCCGAAAAATCCAGCCGTACTACGTTATAGGTTGCCTCTTCTTTCCAAAGGTTCTCAATAGCCAAACCTTTGAAGTCACGTAGGCCGTACTTAAATAAAGACTCAAAAGTCGATATCAGAAGAGACTTTCCAAACCTTCTCGGTCTAGCAAGGAAATATTTGCCACGATTAACAGCTAAACTAAAAACCATCTCCGTTTTATCAACGTAGATTTCATCGGCCATTCTCAAAGCAATAAAATCCGATGTTCCAAGTGGTAAACCTTTCAGCTGATTGATCGCCATCTGTTGTCCTCTAAACTCTCCATTGTTAATTTTAGGATAACAACTCTTATCACGCTCAGTAATGACATTGTTTAACCTTGAAGATGCCAAGCAAATCGCCTCAAATAAAGAAGCCGCTTTTTCCAGTAATTTTGAAGACAACAGAAAGTTAAGTTATTCAATAGAATTCTTCGGATTCAATTCACGCATCAGCAGACGATCCTCGATATGCTGAATAATCCTCGATTTCTCTTCCGTCGTTAAATGATCAAGGTTGTAGAGCGAAAGCATGAATAAGCCTTCGATTGCCATAATTGCCGTCGCAGAGTCTAACGAAGCCGGCCCACAGCTGCGGATCTTTTCAAACAATTTTCTGTACCAGTTATGAAGAGGTTCCATTAATTGAGGATCAAAAGACTGAACCGCGAAAACTGCGGCACCCCAAGTACGGTTCGAAGCTGCAATGCCGTTAAATTTCTTGTACCAATGGATAAACCCCAAAACTAAAGCTTGCGGATGACCTTTGAACGGTTTCGTCGCTGTTTCAAGCTCATCCGATAAATGTGAGACGTAACTATCCATTAACGCAATAATCAGCTCTTTCTTTCCGGGAAAGTGGTACAGCAAACCGCCTTTGCTAATTCCTGCTCGATCAGCTACTGCTTCCAGCGTCAACTGACCGACGCCCTTTTCAGCCGCTATCTCACGGGCAACCACTAAGATCAGCTCTTTTGTTTTACCACTGGTTTTTCTTGTCTGTTTCTTGGTTTCCATTGGAGAACCTACCTTGCACAAAAACTTCATCGCGGCATTCATGCGGCCGCTTCCCTAATCTTATTATAGTTTTACTTAACCGTTAGGTATAGTAAATTAAGCCTGTTAAAAATAGTCTTTAAGTTTTCTTTAAGAAATAGTTCTGTTTCTTATCATCCTTTTGTATGAAAAATACAGTAATTTCTAGGTAGTCAGAACTCTATGAGATTTAGATGACTTCAATTAACCCATTGTTTTATTAATATTTAAAATAAATACTTCAAATTCTTAACATACGACATTTATTAGTACTTCTCCTAATTATTTAAACCGTCCAGTCGGTATAGTATTTTCAATTGTTAAGACGTTGATCCCAAGGAAAACAAATGAAACCCTTATCCTCATTCAGTCGTCGCAATTTCTTGAGAACACTGGCTGTGACCGGTCTGGCTTCCGGATCGGCGTTTGCAGCTCCCGCCTCAAACCTTCAGCCTTTCAATGAAATTCATGACCTCGTTATCGTCGGAAGCGGCTTTGCCGGACTTTCCGCCGCTTACGCCGCCCTCAAAGCCGGCGTCAAAGACATTCTGCTCCTCGACAAGATGGAAGCCTTCGGCGGCAACTCCTGCCTCTGCGGAGGCCTTATGTCCGTACCCTTAAATCCGAAACAGCAGAAACAAGGCATCAAGGATTCCGTTGACCTTATGGTCGCCGACATGACAAAGGCCGGCCGCGGATTCAACCATCCGGACCTGGCTAAAAAAAATTCGCAGAAAATGCAGTCAACATCTGCCCGATGCTCGACGAATGCGGCGTTCAACTCATGGATAAAGTCATTCGCCTGGGCGGCCACAGTGCTCCGCGCACCATGGTTCCTAAAGCAGCTTCCGGCGGCGGAATTGTCGTTCCTATCCATAATTGGCTCAAGAAGAACGGCGTTCAATTCCGCAACCGCTCTCAAGTCATTGACCTCCTGATGCAGGACGGTAAAGTAACAGGAGTGCTCATTAACTGCGATTACAACTGGAAAGACGGTACTTCTAAGAAAGAGCAGAGAATCGGTTCTCGCGGAGGCGTCGTCGCCACTGGCGGCTGGGGCCAAGATAAAGACTTCATCAAAACCACCATGCCGGTTTATTCGCTTTTAGAGTGCACCTCTCAGCCCGGCGCCACTGCCGAAATGCTCAAAGCATTACTGAAGTCAGGCTGCCTGCCTTCTATGCTCGATATGTATCAGTTAGGACCGTGGGCTTCCCCTGATGAAAAAGGCGCCGGCCCCGGAAGCTTCTTCGCTGACTACGCCTTTGCCGAAGGCATGGCCGTCAATCCTAAGACCGGACGCCGCTTCATGAATGAACTTGCCGACCGTCGCACTCGCGCTGATGCCGAACTCAACGTCTTAAGCGAGAGCACCCCTGACAAGATCAACTATCCCGTTGTCTTCTGCGGTGAAAAGACTACAGAACACGCGGAAGGCTTCCAAGCTGCCTATCGAGACAAAACCGTCTTCCGTTACGAAACACTGGCTGATCTTGCTAAAGCCTACGACATCCCGCTCAAAGCCCTGCAGCAGCAGGTCGATGAATACAACAAGATCGTTGCCGGAACCCAGAAAGATCCGTTTGCCAAGCCTCTTGATGTGAAACAGCCTTTGAAAGCACCCTTCTATGCAATGCGTCTAACACCGAAACTTCACTATTGCATGGGCGGTATCGCCGTCAATCCGAGATCGGAAGTTCTTTCGACGACAACACTTGCTCCGATTCCCGGACTGTATGCAGCCGGCGAAGTAACCGGAGGCGTCCATGGTATGGACCGTCTCGGAGGATGCTCTTCCGTTGACTGCATGGTATTCGGACTGGAAGCCGGCCGAAACGCTGCCGCTTACCTCAAAGCACAGGGGAACTAACATGAAAAAATTCTTTATTCCGCTCTTTGCTGCCCTGCTTTCTTGCTCTGCTTTCGCTGCCGACGCTCCGACTCTTGCCGGAATGCCGATGAAGCATAGTATGGCCGCTCAAATGCAGTGCTCGACCTGCCACGACAACACGACTGAATTTACGAAGCCTTCCACTCAAAAATGTGAAAGCTGCCACGGACCTATGGCGCAAATTAAGACAAAGGCCAACCCGCAGGATAAATATCCGCATCAGTCCGCTCACTACGGAAACACGGTCGACTGTGTCGTTTGCCACTCCGAACACAAAGCCAGTCAAGATTTATGCAGTAATTGTCATCAAACCCAATGGTCCAACTTCAGATAATCAAATCTGGATAAACCAAGGAGAACTCTCATGAAAAAACCGCTTGTTATCTCAATCCTTCTTGCAATTGCGCCTTTGTCCTTTGCCGCCACCCATAATCTTGACGGCCGTACACTGACCGTGGACGAACTTTGGGCGATTTCCGCTCCCGGAGAAAAAGTTGCTGTCACGCCCGAAGGCTGGGCAAGAATTAAAGCCTCTTACAAAGCTCCGATTGATGCCGCAACAGACGGCCGCGATATTTACGGTTTAACCGTCAACTACGGTGCTTTGAAGGACCAGAAAGTTGCCGGCGCCTCTGTAGAAGCCGAACCGAACCGCAGCGCTTCGATTAAGTTCAACGAACGCCAGATGCGTATTCAAGCTGCCGGTCTCGAACCTTACTTCGATGACAGAATCTCCAAGATGGCCATGGTTATCCGTCTTAACCAGATGGCTGCCGGCTACACCGGCATGAGCGAAGCCGCCGCCAATGCTTTCCAGGAATACATCAACAATGACGTCTGCCCGTTGATTCCCTCCCGCGGTTCTGAAGGCGCCAACGACTTGAGCATGGCCACCCATATCGGCTTGGCTCTTATGGGTGAATGGGACGTCAGCTACCAAGGCAAGCGCGTTCCCGCCGCTCAGGTACGTAAACAGCTCAAACTCCAGCCCTATCATTCTTTCGGTATGGACGGTATCTCCATCCTCTCCAACAGCAACGTAGCCGAAGCTCAATCCATTGCTGCTGTTAAGAAAGCAGAACACTACCTCGCTTTAAGTCCGGTCGTTATTGCTTCCAGCTTAGAAGCATTGAACGGAAACGTATCGCCGTTCCTTTGGCATACTGTTGAAACCAAAGGCTGGCCTCAGGGACATGAAGCCGCGGAAGCAGTTCTTGCAAACCTGAAAGGTTCCTACCTCTGGAAGAAAGACGCCAAGCGTTACCTCCAGGATCCGCTGAGCTTCAGATCTGCAGGTTATATCCTGGCTGCCGCTATGGAAGAACTCAACCAAACTAAGGGTCTTCTGAATACCGCGATCAATCACACTACTGACAACCCGATTGTCAATACCGAAGCTAAGAACGACCGCTGGTACAGCAATGCCGAAGTCTTAGACGAAATGAGAGCCGGCAAACCGACGGTTTACGTTAACTCCTGCTCTAACTTTGACAATACCCAGCTTGCGCTTCAGATGGAAAGCCTCACAAAGGCTCTCGGTCAAGTCATGCACATCTCTGCATGGAGAACGACTCAGCTGGTTGACGACCACAGAACCGGCCTGCCGACATACCTCGTTGCTAAAGAAAACAAGGGCAGCGACGGATTTGCCAACATCGTTCTGACTGCGGAACTTACACTATTCTTCACGGCTCCGCTCTTTGGACCTCTTACTACACTGACGGCAACGTAGCCGGCGTGTTTGTGACTTCCGACAGAATGGATAACATGGTTATCTACAAGAGCCCGGAATTTGCAAACACTACCGTTACCGCAATGTATTCCAACGGTATCGGCGGAGATGAACAGAAGTGGAGTCATAACGACCACTACTACGGTATCGGTTTAGATTTCAACAAAAACGAAACCGTTTTCAGTGTCATGGTCGAAATGTATGACAACAAAGACTTGAATGCCGATAAGACTTATCTTGTGACATTAGGCGGTCAGCAGGGCTTCGGTGACTGGACGTTCTGGGCTGGTTACCAGTACGCAAAAGGCAGTCAGATGATGCCGGCTTGGAAGGCCGCCCCGACAGGTTTGAGCGCTTCCGGTGTGACACAGCATGCTGTTACCGCTGCTATCGGATACATGGTTTTCGGCGGCGAATGGAAACTTCAAGGCAACTACGCTCATGGCAAAGTTAACGAAGACAACCAGAAGTACAACATCTACTCCGTTGGAACCGTCTATGAATATCCGCTTAGCATGAGAACACAGCTCTATGCTTATGCAGGTTACGGCAAAGCCAACAAATATCTTAAGAACGACGGAGACTTCAACTCTTGGACAGCTTGTTTAGGTATCAGTCACAACTTCTAATCTGATTTTCTTCCTTGAAAGCCGGCCCGTATTAAACAGGCCGGCTTTTTCTGCTTCTCTGGTTGGGTATAGATAATGCTCCTATTTGTTTGAAATAGATTGTTTGCCAAGGTACAAACTGGAATTTCACGTTAATCTATCATAAAATAAAGATTAATTAAATTTATGTATATTATTTGATTGGTTAGATATGCCTAAAAACACCATGGGAACCAAGCTCCCGCGAAAGTTAGAACAAAAAATGGCAATCGTCGGAGAACAGATCAAACTTGCTCGGTTAAGGCGCGACCTCTCAATTGCTCAAGTAGCTGAGCGAGCCACTTGTTCCCCGTTGACGATCAATCGAATTGAAAAAGGATCTTCCACTGTCTCAATCGGGATTTACCTCCGTGTCCTCTATGCGCTGCAGCTCGATGACGATATTTTGCAGTTAGCTAAGGAGGATGTCCTAGGGCGTACGCTGCAAGACCTCAGCCTCAAGCACCGTAAACGGGCTTCTAAGAAAGGATAAGTCATGGACAAGCTTTTTGTTTATGGAGATTTCGACTGGCTCGAACGCCCGGAGCTCATCGGAGAGCTATCCTTTGAGTCAATTCGCGGAAATGCAACTTACGGCTTCAGCTATTCCAAGAAGTGGCTGTCTGCCCATCCAAACGTTTTTTTGAGCGAAGACCTGCAAAACTTTCCGGGTGTCCAATACACACAGCCTCAAAAAGACATTTTTTCCTGCTTTTCTGACGCATTGCCAGACCGTTGGGGGAGAACTCTTTTGCTTCGAAGAGAACAACTGAAAGCCGCAGAAGAAAAAAGAGCGGTAAGGAGACTGACATCTTTTGACCTGCTGAAAGGCATAGACGACGCCTCTCGCATGGGAAGTTTCAGGTTTGCCGAAACACCGGGCGGCGACTTCATTAATTGCGAAACGGATTTTCGAGTGCCTCCTTTCACAAAAATAAATGAATTGATGTTGGCCGCGCACGAGATAGAAGCAAGCGAAGCGAAAAGCATTTTGCCAAAGGAAAAGTGGATCAACCAATTAATTCACCCGGGTACTTCATTAGGAGGAGCCCGCCCGAAAGCTTCTGTCCTTGATGAGGACGGAAAGTTAACTGTCGCAAAATTTCCTTCTCGAAAAGATAACCATGATGTCGCGCAGTGGGAGCATTTTTCCCACTATTTAGCAAAAAAAGCCGGAATTAATGCCGCAGCGACAAAAACCGTTTCCGCCGGCAACTACCATTTGCTTTTGTCGAGGCGGTTTGATAGAACCAATGACGGAAAGCGAATACATTTTGCCTCTGCTCTAACACTGCTCGGGTTGAACGATGGTGATAATGCTTCATCCGGCTACGGCTATCTCGACATCGTTGATTTCATTATTCAGCACGGCAGCAACATTGAACGGAATCTTGAAGAACTTTATCGTCGCGTGGCCTTTTACATCATCATCGGTAACGCGGACGACCATTTCTGCAATCACGGTTTCCTGCTTACTGAGAAGGGCTGGGAGCTTTCTCCTGCCTATGACATCAATCCAACAACATCAGAACAGCAGAGTCTGTTGATCAATCGTTCCACGAATGAAGCCGATTTAGGACTTCTACTGGATGCCGCTCCTGACTTTATGATTTCTCAAAACACTGCAAAAAGTATTATCGACAGCATAAAGACGGCTATGGCTTCTTGGCGCACGGAAGCAAAAAGATTCTCTCTCCCTCAGCGAGATATCGATACTTTCGGACCACGAATCGACAAGTGGCTGAAATAGGAGAATTAACGTATGCAAAAAGAAATCCTGAAAACCTTGGACCAAATTGAAGCACAGAACAACGTCAAAATTCTCTACGCCTGCGAATCCGGATCCAGAGCCTGGGGCTTTCCTTCGCCGGATTCCGATTACGATGTCCGCTACCTCTATATTCGACCTGTTGAATCGTATCTGAAGTTATTCTCCGAACGGGACGTGATAGAAGGCCCGATTGATGAAGTCAAAGATTTTGTTGGCTGAGATTTACAGAAGGCACTAAAGCTTTTGATGAAAGGAAACGCGCCGCTCATTGAATGGGTCCGTTCTCCTATTGTTTATAAAGACAACCCTTGGCTGAGAGAAAATCTCGTTAAGCTTTTCAACGAGCACTCCGACTTTAATGCACTTTATCGGGGATACTTCGGACTGGCCAAGAATAACTTCAAAGCCTATCTCACAGGCGAAAGCGTAAAACCTAAAAAATATCTTCACGTCCTGCGTTCAGTATTGGCATGCGAATGGATCAAACAAAAGAAAACTATTCCTCCGGTACTTTTCAAAGAAGTTTATGAAGGGATTCTTGTCCCCGAGACGCCCTTCTATGCCGAATTCCAAGAACTCCTCAAAATTAAAGCCGAAGAAAAAGAAAGGACTACAGGTGACCATTTTGTCGCTGTCGATAAGTTCATAGACGAATTCTTCAACGAGAGCAAGGGGCCGCTTCTTTCGTCAAAAGAGCCGGTGAACGTTGATGAATACGACAATTTCTTTCTCGAGTGTCTGCGCCGCGAAAACTAATCTCATCTCCGTTATCTGGAAGCTATACAAACCTGTACATTGCTTCTCAGTTCGCTCTTCGATGAGGCTGAACGGGGAGATTCGTTCACAACACGCGCCACACCTGAAGTCTTGTCGGAAACGGTATGGTTTAATGATTTCCAACCGACGTAACGACCATCCAGTACTGCTTTCACCCGAGACGGAGGCATTCCTATACGGATCTCCTTATCCCCTAGACGGCCGAGTATGTTTAACGCAGCAACCAAGTCAGCATGTCCGTGGTACCCGCATTGCGAGCACTTAAATGAATCACCTAGTCGGTTCTTTTTGCCCGTGTAGTGACACCGGGGGCATTCCCTAGAACTGTGAGCAGGGTTAACTTCGCTTACTTCAATCCCAAACTTCTTTGCTTTATATCTGATTCTCTCCTGTAGGTATCCTCGCATCCAGCCGCTTAGCCGTCGGTTCCATTTCTTTCCGAAATGAACCTTCATGCGAGCGCTCAAGTCTTCAACGACAATCTCTTTGATCGGGTTTTTCTTCCGAGTAAATAGAAGATTTAGCTCTCTGTTAACGATAGTCTTAATAACTCCGATATCACGGATATATCTGGCCCGCTGCTTCTTTCTGCCGAGGTTATGTTTTCGGATCCTCTCTGCCTTAGCGAGATTGTCCTTGCCCGGCTTCTTCAGAAGATTACGAAAGAGCGAGTACATGCGATTTCGGCTTCGCTGTTTTTTCGTCGTTTGTCCGAAATAGCGGAAAAGTACTGGCCCAGGTCCGTCCCAAGAAGTTCCTGCTCACTCGTTGCCATCATCTCTGTGTAGCCGAGATCGATTCCAATGACGGTGCCGGTCTTTCTTTGAGCTTCGCACTCCTGAGGCACATACACTCTTAATGAGTAAGTACCGGCAGTATCACGTATTAGCTGGAGCGTTCCGCGGATCTTGCTTCTGCCTTTAAGCCGAAGGGAAATCCTTTTACCGGGCTGCATTGACATGAGTTCCAGAAGCTGGGCATCTTCTGTTGATCTGTCCGTATAGCAGCTTGCATCAAAGTCAATGCGGTTGTGAAAAGCTTTCGTTCGCGGATAACAGACGCTGTCTCTTCGAACCTTATTAACGGTTCGTCTTACAACTCCCGCGATTGACCGAAGTGTCTTTGAAGAAAGCGGCCGATCGTAGCTGAGACAATAGTTCCGATCGAAAGATACTTCGGGATTCGGAACCGGGATTCTTCCGTCTAACAATTCAAAAAACTGACGGTTTACGCCACAAAGCAGCCAGCACGCGTAATGACGATCCTGATCGTTAAAACGCTTTAAGGTATGCGCAAGCTTCCTTTTGGCTTCTGCAATGACGCTCTTCCAATGCGTCAAGGCCATTTTGGAGGTTTCTTCCAAAGCCAATTTCTTATGTCCCAGGCTGTCAAGTATGAGGTTTTGTACGCAGTAAATTAATTGCT
>ONZW01000540.1_pt1 | contig 27108 bp, 23 predicted proteins | sample 1671071 | NCBI WGS metagenome assembly ONZW01 (sample SAMN06348119, study PRJEB24527) | human gut metagenome | biome: human gut; feature: ankylosing spondylitis patient; material: feces | host: Homo sapiens | place: China | collected 2015-10
TTAGTTTGACCAACTCCTTTCGAGTTGGCTAGATGGCGGGTTCCATGTCATTACGCTAGGGAGGCCTGCAGAATAAAAATTCTTGTCTGCATGCCGTAACTGTTTCGGTATTGCCAATACTGCGGAAGATAGCCTTCTTTAGCAACTTCGAGCAAACCGCGGGAAGGACCGTTCATCCATGTCACGACAGATGCTAAAGCGCCGTAGGCTAAAAGACAGGCGAGAATCGGTGTGAGCCAGCCGACTCCGAGGGCATTCAGCATCAATTCAAAACTTTGGCAGACACCTGCGGACTTAGACAGATCGCCGATCGGAACAACAAGAGAAATCGAGAGCGCACCTAAGACGGAAAGGATCAAAATAATGGCCGTTGCCAGGTAAATGGATTTCGGGAAAGATGAGCGCGGATTCTTCATCGAGGTGACATGCACGGAGCTCATTTCCATACCGGCGAGCGACACCATCATGCCGGCAAGCAGCATCCATTGTCTTGCAGTGGACAGGTCAGGAATAAGCGCTTTTCCGCCGTCCAAATTGATTTGAACCGGTTTGCCGAGCCAAACATAGGTGAGCGCACAGACAATCAGAAAAAAGCCGGGAATAATGGTTCCGACAACCACACCGGAATTTGATAAGAAAACCGATAACCGCATGCCGCGGAAGTTTAGAAAGGTGGAGAGCCACAGCAAAAAGATGGCCGTAAAGAAGATGTACCACCGATTTGAGGCTAACTCGGGATTAAAAATGTATGCGATGCAGGTGGCGACAAAGGTGACCGCGGCCGGATACCACGGCATGTTTTGGAACCATTCCATAAAGATCGCGAGGAACCCGAGCTTGGGGCCGAACGCTTCTTTGACCCAAATAAAGACGCCGCCGCGCTGAGGATAAGTACTGGCAAGTTCTGCGGATACTAAAGCAGAGGGAATGAAGAAACAGGCAGCTGCGGCTGAGAGGAAGAAAATAATGTTCCAGCCGTATTCAGCCATACTCGGCAGATTTCTCAGCGAGAAAACAGAGCACACAGTGAGCATGGCCATGCCTTTAATTCTCATGGTGAAGACAGAATTCGGAGCTTCTTTATCTTCCATAACTATCCTTCCGGGAACTTTCGCAAATCGATCTGAAGGAGAACTGCGTGCTGCTGGAGAACTCGTCGGGCGATCGATGGGTTATAACCGCTCAATATATTGAGAATTGTGGAAGGATAACCGAGCTTTGACGCAAAATAGGGATGGGGTTGGCCCCGTCGGCTTATTCACTTACGTTCCGTTGCAACTTCGGAAGTTTTTGTTGTGTCTATCCAACAATGCGCCTTGAGCAGTCGCTAAAAGGTAGATTTTCGATATCGGTGCCGAGTTCGTGTGCGAGCAGATATTTTTGACATCAAAACCGCCGCCGTAACCGGTGAGTGACTTATCTTTGCCGATGACGCGGTGGCAGGGAACGATGATGGAGAAAGGATTTTCTCCGACGGCAACCCCGACTGCTCGAGCGGCTTTTGGAGTTCCGGCTTTTTGAGCGAGCTCCCCGTAAGTGATCGTCTCGCCGTATGGAATTTCCAGCAAGAGCTGCCAAACGCGTTTTTGGAAATCCGTGCCGAGGAAAAGGAGATCAAAGTCTGGAGCTTCTTTGCTGCCTTCGAAATACGCATCAAGCCAATCGGAAGCCGCTTCGATAACTTACGATGTGCTTTTGACCACAGATGCCTTGGTGTACTTTTGCAGGCGGTTCATGATGGTGGAGTGGTGCCAGCCGTCAATCCAATCTGCAACGACCAAACGGTTATTCCATGAACCGAGTGTCAGCGCCCCTCCACAAGGAAGCCTCTTTTCTGAGATGTAGATCGGTTCGATCGCCGCGGAAGTCGTAATTTGTGGTCTTTTTCTCATTTTTTTCTATTGGGAGGATGGTGAATTTGTTCTTGGGAAGATTTTATGAACAAACGGACTGCGAAGAGGCAGTCCGTTAGCGCGTTAGAAAGAGATTACTCAGGTCAAAGAATAATGCGGTGAGGGATGATTTCTTTCATTAAAAGCGTGGTCTCGACCTTCTTGATATTAGGCAGCAAAGAGAGCTGCGTGTCGTAGGCTTCCTGATAGGCGGTCAAATCCGGAGTGGCGACCAGAAGGACGTAGTCCTGTTCGCCGAAGATCCGATGCGCTTCGATGATGCAGGGAATTTTTTCCAGGGCTTTTTCAAATTCTGTGATTTTTTCACCGGCAGCTTGCGACAAGGTGATGAATACCAGTGCCTGGAAACCCATGCCGACAAGCTTGGGATTGACAACGGCTTGATAGCTTTCAATGACGCCGGATTCCTCAAGATTCTTAACTCTTCGCTGGCAGGAAGATACGCTGAGATTGGTCTTTTTTGAAAGTTCGGAAAGTTGGATTTTTCCATTCTCTAAAAGAACGGAAAGAATCTCTTTGTCGTATTTATCCATGGACCGGTCTCACCATAAAAGAAGTTGACCAAATTCTAGCAATCTTATGCCGAAAGGAAGTAGTCAATGTGCACAAAATACAACTTCCTCCCGACAAAACTGCTTATTAATGTTCGCTCTTAAGGCCTGCGCCGCAAAGAGAGAGGAGGGCGTCCTCGGTCGGGCCGAATTTTTCACAGTAGCGATAGTAGGCGGCAAGTGCGGCGGCTGTGGTGTGTTCAACATAGAACCCGCGTTTTGCCATTTCCTCGCGGCACGGAAGAATTCTGTCTTCCGGAGCGGTGATTACTTTGACGTTATGGCGGCGGATCATGTCGAGTACTTCATCTGCGCGAGCCGGTTTGCCGATCGCAATGCCTTCTGCCAATGTGGGTTTCGGTGTGACTTCGACTAAAGAAGAAGACCCCTGTTCTTCGGTTTCGTAGAACGGAGCGCAGTTTTCGCTTTGAACGGCGATAAGCTGCGGGAATTCGTCGATAACTCCGGAACGCATGAGATGCTCTAAAGCGAGGACGGCGCCAATGAAGAGCGTCCCGTTGCCGAGTTCAATGAAGATATGACGAGGGATTCTTTTGAGCTGCTCGAAGGTTTCATAAATATAGGCTTTTGTGCCTTCGTAGAAGTAAGGGTTGTAAACGTGGTTGGCGTAGTAAGCTCCTTCTTCTTTGACCTTAGAGCGGCAGACTTCGGCGCAATGATCTCTAGTTCCGGGGACGACAACCGCTTTGGCTCCGAAGCCTTCAATCATGGCGATCTTATTCGGGCTGGTGCCTTCGGGAACGTAAATTTCGCAGGCGATACCGCTTCTTGCGCAGTAGGCGGCAACAGCCACGCCGGCGTTGCCGCTGGAGTCCTGAACGCATTTTTTAACGCCGATGGCTTTCATATGGCTTACCAAGGCAGCTGCTCCGCGGTCCTTAAAGGAGAGCGTCGGCATCATGAAATCCATCTTGAGGAAGACGCTTCCGTTGTAGGAAGCGATGGGCGTCATGCCTTCTCCCATGGAAACTCGGCGCCAAACATCACCGTCCAAATTCATAAAAGCGTGGTAACGGAATTGAGACCAAACCGATTTATCAATTAAGGATTCCTGCCAAAGAGGAAGGTGATCCTGAGGAAGGGAAAACAGACCGCCGCATTCGCAGGTGTTGTGAAAGGTTGAAGTGGGTGTTTCTTTGCCGCAGCTCGTGCTGATGTAGCTCATTGGGACTCCGAAAATAATTAATTATGTAAAAAAGACCACAACCTTAAAAGTATACCGAGAATCAACGTTAAGGAAGGATGTGCGCCTGATCAAGGAGGAAAATGGCGGGATAATTTGGACGCTAACTATGAGAAAAAGACCACAAAATTTTCTCTGCTTTTGCTGAAGGTGCCGGAAGGTTGTGAGACCCGATGCTTTGCTCATTTTGCGTGCTTAGGGTTCAAAAAAATCTTCCGTAAACTAGAATAATTCTCATTTCAAACGAAAGCGAAGGTTACTTATTATGGGTGAAAACAACAAGGTATTGCTTGGTGTCCTCGGCGGCGTCTTACTCGGTGCTTTTGGTGCTGCTGTCGTCAAACGCGGAAATCTTCGTCCTCATGCCGCCAAAGTCCTTTCGTACGGATACGACATTAAGGATGCAATCATTGAGCAGGCTGAAACGCTCAAAGAAACATGTGAAGATTTAGCTGCCGAAGCCAAAGAAAAATACGAAGATCGTAAAGCCGAAGAACAGAAACCGGCTGTGACGCCCGCTCCGACTGTTGTCCCTGAAGATTCGAAAAAAGAATAAGTCGGACTTTCTGACATTAGTTATTTAGCTGTCGAGGTAGGTATGGATTTTCGAGTGGTATCGAAAACGCGCCATCGTGCGCGCTTTCGCTCTGATTTCAAATTTGGATTTGAAGCCGCTGAGCAGTTGGCGGACAAAATCGAATTGATTTCCGGCATAGAAGGCGTGGAAGTGAACGCCCGAACCGGAAGTGTGCTGATCGTGTACAAGGTGGAGAGCGCTTTTGAAAAAACACGATCCTTGCTCGGGGAAGAAATCCAAACGCTTAACTCAATGCCTAAAACTATACTGAAAGGCAGCAGTCTGGTTTCTGACGTTGCTTTCTGGCCGGCCGTGCGCTTAGTCGCCAGAAATTTGATTCCGTTCCCGCTGCGTCTGGGGCTTTTCATCAATAGCGTCAAAGATATTTTCTATGACGGTTTCGGTAGTTTGTTTAAGGGAAAGCTGAGTGTCGAGGTCCTGGACATGAGTTCTATTCTTCTGGCGCTCATCATGCGGGACTTCAAAACGGCGAGCACGACTGCACTTCTGCTTGGTCTCGGGGAACGCCTGGAAGAGTGGACCCGCAGAAAGACCATGGCCAATTTGACGGAATCTCTGGCAGTTAATGTAGACACTGTTTGGATTGAGAAGGACGGCATTGAGCTTGAAGTTCCGTTTGGCTCCTTAACGGAAAAAGACACAGTCATCGTTAGAGCCGGTTCTGCAATTCCCGTCGACGGAGAGGTCATCGGCGGCGAAGGAATGATCAACCAGGTTTCAATGACCGGCGAGCCGCTTCCCGTACACCGTTATTGCGCCAGTACGGTTTTTGCAGGAACAACGCTGGAAGAAGGCAAACTTCTGATTCGTCCGACAGGAATCGGATCGGAAACCCGACTGAATAAGATCGTCAGCTTCATTGAAAGCAGCGAAAAAGCAAAGGCGAGTATCGAGGGTCAAGCCGTTCGTCTTGCCGACCGAATCGTCCCGTACAGCTTTTTATTAGCAGGTGTTGTGGGCTTGGCTACCCGGAACTTGGCAAAAGTAGCCGCTGTTTTAATGGTTGACTATTCTTGCGCTTTAAAGCTTGCGACACCGATCGCATTTTTAAGTGCGATGAAGGAAGCTGCTAACCACAAGATCCTTATTAAAGGCGGTAAATATTTGGAGGCGTTAGCCAAAGTTGATACCGTCGTTTTTGATAAGACCGGCACGTTAACTGTTTCCTCGCCAAAGGTTGCAGAGGTCGTTTCGTTGGATCCTGATTGGACGGAAGACGAGGTTCTGAAGATTTCTGCTTGTTTGGAAGAACATTTCCCTCATCCGGTTGCCCGCGCTGTGGTCAAAGCCGCAGAGCAAAAGAATTTGGCGCATGAAGAAGAGCATGCAGAGGTTGAATATATTGTCGGCCACGGTATTGCCTCGAAATTACGCGGTCAGCATTTGGTGATCGGTTCCCGTCATTTCGTAGAAGAAGATGAAGGCGTGTCATGTGCTTTTGCGCAAAACCAAATTGAAGCCATTGCGTCCAAAGGTCATTCTGTTCTCTATCTGGCGATGGGCCAGAAGCTCATAGGCTTGATCGGCATTGAAGATCCTTTAAGAGACGAATCGAAGTATGTCATAGCTCGCCTTCGCCAAATGGGCATTCCGCACATTGTGATGATCACCGGTGACGGAGAAAAAACCGCGGCCAATGTGGCGGCTCGTCTCGGAATTACCGAGTTCTACTCTCAAGTGCTTCCCGACGGAAAGTCCGCCATTGTGTCGCGTTTAGAAAAAGAGGGCAGGCGCGTTTTGATGATCGGTGACGGCATCAACGACACGCCTGCGCTGTCTGCTGCTTCGGTCGGCGTCTCGTTGTCCGACGGCGCCGATCTTGCAAAGGAAGTCGCCTCCGTTGTTCTATTAGGTTCTGATTTAACGCATTTGCCGCTGGCGCTGGAGCTCGGAAGAAGAACCTACGCAAGAATCAAAACGAATTTCAGAACTACGATCGGACTGAATACAGCGTATTTAGTCGGAGGGCTGGCCGGATTGATTATGCCGGCGACCGGAGCCGTTCTGCATAATGCGACAACGCTCGGCGTGGCCTGGAACGCTCAGCGCGCCAAGCTTCCAGGCGACACATCCGACTATGCACCTTTCCTCCTGGAGTTTGCGCAATGACTTTCTTAGATCAATACATCGTTAGCCGAACAAAAAGTCGGATGCGGTTGCGGATTCCTCAGCTAAAAAGCAATGAGACTGCGGTAAAAATTTTCGACGAAGTTAGAAATGTCGCAGGAATCGAAACGGCAGATATCAACGAAACAACGGGTTCTTTGCTCATTCGATTTGTGCCGGAGCTTTTTGACGAGCAGCAGCTTGAAAAGATCTTGCAGCACAACCTGGAAGGGCTCCCAGTCAGTAGTCGGTGCGCTCCCGAGAAAATTCTGAGAAGCAAGGAGCTTCGCAGGGTGGAGAACGGCAGCATGATGCTCTTTGGCGGAGCCACCCTTGCATCAATCTTGCTGAAAAACTGGAAACTCCATACATATGCGGGAATCGCGTACACCGTGTTCACGCTTTTGCATATGTATCGGTACCGAAAGACTTTGACGAGATAACGCAGGGCCTCCAAGATTCGGAGGCTTTTTTCTTATCACTTCTATAGTCATTACATAAATTTCCTCACGTATTAAAGGGATGAGGCAAAAAACGTTGCGTCCACAACACGACAGTGAGGTCTTAGGGGCTATTTTTTTCTAAGATGTTTTCCTTATTGCATACGGCGATTTTTAGCCCCGTATCGCCTTTATGAAGCCCCCTTTGTTGCACATTTATACATCCATAAGGGGTGGTATTTACTTGTCTTGCCTGACAACTTCTTCTGGTTATTAGCGAACAGATCTCAAGGACGCCAGGACATTTTGAAACTCTTGCATCACAGCTGCCGGATTCCCCGAATTGAATAAAACAGCAAAGACTACCCCTAAAAGATTAGTCCGTTCAGTCTAAAAACAGGGGTTACCCTTAATATGAATATCTTATTTGTGCCTTTCTAATCTTAAATTAACCTGAAGTTGGGGAAAGGTATTGCCTTTGCATTCCTTGTTCCCATTTCACACCTATCGAGGCCTAGATATTCGGAGTAATTTAATTATTCGAAAAACCTCTGCCTCACCTGGAGAAGATATGTTACGAGAGACACGAAAAACAGCGATAGGCTTAGGCCTTGCAGCTGCTATGGCGACATCATGTGTCTATGCAGCGGACGGTCAGCCCCTTCCGACACCTAAGGTTAATGAGATTACCCAGAAAGTATGGGCCAATCCTGACCTGACGGAACCGACCAAGGGCATCCGCACCCTGCAGGACTACATCGTCCAAGAAAAAGAACTTTGGGACTTTTTATTCCAGAATCATCCCATCTTTGCTACTTACGGAAAAGACGGACGAGTGATCGGTACACCGGTTATCTCTACCCGCGGCTCTGAATACCTTGGTGAAGGCAATGCTCAGAAGTACTCCGCTCATCAGGACGGCAACCGTCCGATGGCCTCTCAATACCGTTTGGGCCAGCGCTCCATTCTTGACTTCCCCAACAAGTTTGTGGGACCGGAAAAATGCGGCGAATGCCACGCGATTCAGTACGAACAGTGGAAGCGTTCCCGTCATGCCAAGACGGTTCGTTTCCCTGGCGAACATCCTGAAGTCGATAACGACCTGAAGAAGAAACTGTACGGTTCTGAGGCCTCTATTCTTCCTGACGGTATTACGGCTGACGTGATTTACGCCACCATCGGTACACCGCGTACCAAATACGGCTACATCGACGGATGGCTCGTTCGCGGTTCCTACCACGTTCGTGACGGCTTGCTCAAAGACGGCACCGGTAAGGTTGTTGCCGGCGGCAACCAGTTCTCCCGCGGCTGGGCAGAATGGCTGACACCTGAAAAAGCGAAAGAAATTCAGAAATTGATCCCTGACTTCCCGACAGAACTCAGCCAGTTCGGACCTTCCGCCTCCCACCAGTGGGGTATGACATCCTATGGTTCTACTTATGAAGGCAAACTTCTGTTCCAGGCTGCTTCCTCTTACTGCGAAGTCTGTCACGCCTTCAAGTTTGACTTTAAGGATAAGAAGGAATTCTTCGCTGCTCTGGGCAACCCGAAAGAACTCCAGAAACACACAATCTCCCGCGGTATCGCTTGTGAAGAATGCCATGGTGAAGGCGGACACTTGGTTGGCAACACCAACAACATGAGCACAAACTGCGACCGCTGCCATCAGCGCTTGAACTTTATCGAAGACGAAGTTGATCGTCCCGATGCTAAGGGTAAGCTTGAAAAGGCATTCAACGCTAAGACGAAGTCTTCTTGCCCGTCCTGCGGTACAGAAGGCGCTCAGCTCTTCATGTCGAAGCACTATGAAAAGGGTATGCGTTGCGTTACCTGCCACGACCCGCATGAAGTTACCAGCAACGACTGGACTTCCGGAGTAACACGTCCCGCAATTCGTAAGAACTGCCAAGACTGCCATACGACACAGGCTCAGATGGTTGCGAATGCCGACACCCACAGCAAGGTCGACTGCATTGCCTGCCATATGCCGTTCACGATGAGCTGCGAAAACTTCACAGCTATTCAGCGTCCTGACATGGCCGGTTTTGACGCCGTCCGTCGTTCTCACCTCTTCAAGATCATGGTCGATCCTGACAAGAAGATGATGAACCCGGGTCCGGGCCAGTCTCGTGCTTCCAACTCTAAGGGCTGGAGAATCTCCAGAGACGAAGAAGGTCACGGTTACGTTGACTTAATGTGGAGCTGCGCACGTACATCCATCGCCGACTTTACGGTTGTCGAAGGCAAAGGCTGCCACAGCCCGTTCCAGTCTGAACTCGATCAGGGCCTGATCTATCAGGACCAGAAAGAGATCTATGGCGAAGTCATGAAGTGGCAGAACCCGATTAAGGAAGGCCACCAGAAGAACGTCGAAGCTCTGACTCGTATCAACAAGCTGCTTGAAGTCACCAAACTCACGCCTGAACAGAGAACGGAAGCCATGCTTCTTATCGACAAGGCCGGCGAAATCATCAAACAGGTCCAGGATGACGGTTCTTGGGGTGTGCATGCCTTCAACTACACGAAACAGCGTGTTGAGACGGCACAAGCCTACCTGACCAAGGCTCAGTCCATTATCGATCAGGGCGGTTACAAGGCTGTAAAAGCAACGAAGTAACCACAAAGATTAGTGTCACGTAAACTTCGGGTCTTCGGACCCGAAGTGAAAGCAGAGAAGTAAGAATGAAAAGCAAAATACTCCAAGCCGCGATGATTTCGTTTCTGTGTCTTTACCCGCAAATCAACTTTGCGGGCGGAGGCGGAGAACCGGTCGAAGCGCCTGTCTATGACGAACTCCTAAACCAGATCTCTATGCGCGAAGCTGAGATGCTCTGGCAAGCCGGAATTCCTTTCTACGACGTGAATACGCTTGAAGTATGGACCCAGGGCTACATCCCGGGCGCTAAGTTCTTCAACGTCCGCAACTGGAAAAAACTTCTTCCCGAAAACAAAGACCAAACGATGGTGTTCTACTGCGTGAATAAACTTTGCACGGCTAGCGAAATGGCTGCCCGCGAAGTCATGAAGCTCGGTTACACCGACGTGCGTCAGATGCCGGCCGGCATTGAGGGCTGGAAGCTTTCCGGACGCAAGGTTGAAAGACCTTAAAGAAATTTCATTCCGTTTGAATCAAATCAACCCCATTTAAAAATATCACTATGTCGATTCTCAAAAAAACTATGTTGTCAGTCGCGTTGACCTTCGTTTTCGTCGGTTCCGCCCTTGCACAGGACATGACACCGGAGGCCAAAGAGTCTTACAGCTTAGGAGCTTCGCTTGGAAATTACCTTTCCTCTCAGGTCTTCAAACAGTCTGAGCTTGGCGCACCCGTTAACATGGACCTGGTTGTGGAGGGCTTAATGGATGCTCTGAAGAACAAGAGCAAGTTAAGCGAGGAAGAAATCGTGACTTCGCTCAACACCAGAGCTGAAAAGCTGAACCAGCTCCATGAGGCAAAGGTCAAGGAAGTCAAGGAAAAGAATCGAGGCGAAAGTCTTGCCTACCTTGAGAAAAACAAAAAGAAGAAGGGCGTTAAGGTCCTGGCTTCCGGAGTTCAGTATGAAGAGCTGAAAGCCGGTACCGGTCCCTCCCCGAAAGAAGAAGACGTAGTGACGATGGTTTACGTCGGAAAACTGGTTAACGGCACGCCTTTTACGAATGCAGAAGGAACACCTGCTGAAGAAAAAGACGTCGTCATGACCCTGATTCCCGGCTTTAAGGAAGGTTTGTCTCAGATGAAAGAGGGCGGCAAGGCCGTTTTCGTTATCCCGGCCGATAAGGGTTACGGTGAAAACGGAGCCGGTCCGGTTCCGCCCGAATCTGCTCTCATTTTTGAAGTGACGCTCAAAAAAGTTGAAAAACCGGGTGCTAACAAAGAATCTAACCAGGCAATGCCGGCAGGACATCCTCCGATGAACGGAAGTCGTCCTAAAATGGCGTGGCCTCACAGTTAATTCTTAAGCAAAGGGAGTTTTAATGATGATCGGATTGGCTGCATCCATCGCTATCGTGGTTTTCTTAGTGTGTATCGTTTTTATCGTTTACGCATTGAGAAGCCGTGCAGCACGCAGCCACATCTCAATCCTTTCACTGATTATTCTTCTTCTCATCGGTTCGTCGTTGGGTGTGTACGCTTCTGTGGGCCGCTTTTCCGATTGGGAAAGGGCTCAGGTGGACAACACCAAAGATCATCGTCTCGCAGCCAAGATCACTCAGGCCCGCAGAGTTGCGATGAATAAACCTCGCAGTGTGGAAGCCCGCAGAGATCTTGCCGGACTTTACATGCAGGGAGGGCTCTTTGACGAGAGCGCAAAAACATTGGATGAAGCTTTAACAATTACTGGACCGAATGCCGGATTGTATGGAGACAAGGCCAGGGCGCTCTATTACCGAGATCATCGTCAGATGACACCGGAAGTGAAGCTCACGCTTGAAAAAGCGTTAAGTCTGAATCCAGCGGAAGCCTCTTCAAGAATGCTGCTTGCGGAACATGCCTTTAGAAATAAAGACTACGCAGCGGCGATCAGTGAATGGGAAACAATCATTAAAGCGCACAGTGCTCCGGAGCGCGAAGCGGCAATCCAGCGTGCGATTGCTAACGCTCGGGAGAAGTTAGCCCAGTCAAAATAAATTAGCGACAGACGAATAGTCTGTTTTGGAGAATCACCGTGAGTGCAAACATCGACAGAAGAACATTTCTAGCCGGTACAACCGCGGGTTCCTTAGTTTTGTTATCGCTCGGAGGCTGCAATAAGCCCGACGAGAACAAAGGCGCAATAAAAACGAGCGCAGGATCTGATTCTGGCCAAGCTAAGCCGCATTACGCGATGGTCTTTGACCAAAACAAGTGTATCGGCTGCGGCTTGTGCAAAGAAGCCTGCAACGAAACCAACAAATTGCCCAAGGGAGTTTCGCGCTTAGTGCTCGAACGTCAGACGACTCATGTTCCGGGAACTGCGTGTCCGATTTGCGGAAAACTCGAAGGTTGCGACTGCGAGCGCGTATACGTTCGTGTCTCTTGTCAGCAGTGCCAGGACGCCCCGTGCGTTCGTGTCTGCCCGACAGGTGCAGCACATCGAGACCCGAAGACCGGTATCGTGACGATGGATCCGGACCGCTGCGTCGGCTGCAAGTACTGCATTGCCGCTTGTCCTTACAACGTTCGATACATCAACTCGGAAACAAAAGTGGCGGACAACTGCGACTTTTGCCTGAAGACCAAATTAGCAAACGGAGAAGAACCCGCCTGCGTACAAGCCTGCCGGCACGGCGCCTTGTATTTCGGCGACGTCAATGATCCGCAAAGCATCATCAGCCGTCTGCTTCGTGTCAAAGACACGGTTCGTATCCGTCCGCATTTGGGTACGGAGCCTAGCCTCAGATACGTCACCGTTCAGAAAGAAGGAGTCTGATCATGTTGGACTTTACTATTGGTCTTACCGAGGGTGTTGCCTGGCCTTGGCCGATTGCCGTGTATCTGTTCTTAGCCGGTATTTCCGGGGGTGCGGTTGCCGTTGCGATCTGTGTGAACCTTTTCAGAGGCGTTCACCTCAACACACCCATCATGAAGGCGGCGACTTTGATCGGTTTTATTACGATCGTTCTCGGCATGATCTGCTTGGTGCTGGACCTGACCAATCCGCTCTTCTTCTGGCGAATTCTGGTTTATTACAACCCGACTTCCGTCATGAGCATTGGCGTGATGGCGCTTCTGTTCTATATACCGCTCGTTTTCGTGCTGATGTGCGTTGCGCTTCAGCAGGAAATTACGTCCGTGAGCTGGCTTAAGTGGCTTGACCCGATCATCAGCTTCTTTGCCAAATTCAGAGTGGCTTTGGACTGGATCGTTCTTATCCTTGCGATTGCGATCTGTGCCTACACCGGCTTCCTGATTTCGGCTCTGATCCGCTTCCCGCTGATCAACACCGCTGTCCTTCCGGCCTTGTTCGTCGCCTCCGGTTTCTCTGCCGGCTGTGCAGCGACAAAAGTTTTGGCCGCTTGGCTCTTCGGTGCCGATCGTCACGGCTCCGATCTGCATGTTCTTCATGCGGCTGAATGGCCGATTATGGCGGTTGAAGCTCTCTGCCTGCTGATGATCATCATCGCTTTGGTCAGCGGAAACGCCGCTGCTCAGGCTGCCTTTGCTGCCTTTACAACCGGAATGTGGGCTCAGGTTTTCTGGGTCGGTGCAGTCGGTATCGGTTTCCTGATTCCGCTGGCGCTGAGCTTCTTCGGAAGCAAGGCATTCCGTACCGGAGCAACTGCTTTTTATACCTCCGGACTGGCTGCTATTTGCGGAATGATGTGCCTGCGTTTATTCATTATTTACGCCGGCCAGATCAACTCCATCTAAATAGAAACAGTGCTCCGAGAGTTTGCTTTCGGGGCACTTTTCTTATCTCCTTAGACCGGTAGAAAACCGGCCACTTTAATCTTTAGGAATCCTCCGCTATGGAAAAGTTAATTCAAGTCTTCTGTACAGTAGCAGCTGCCGCTCTCCTTGCCGGATGCAGCGGAAAAAGTGAAGATAAAATCCCGGGCCCGGTAGCTTTTGATAAACACGATCGCTGCCATATTTGCGGCATGGTTATTTTGAACTATCCCGGAGCAAAAGCTCAGGTTTTTGTAAAGGGAGAAAAAGAGCCCCTGAAGTTTTGTTCCGTCAAAGACGGATTTGTCTATGTTCTGCAGCCTGAGAATGCAAAACGAACCGTGGGTTTCTGGGTTTCCGACTTCGGCAATAAGAAAGATATCCCGCTGCATGAAAAGATGCTCTTGGCTCAGAAAGCTTTCTTTAATGCCGGATCTGACGTTCGCGGAGCGATGGGCAAATCGATTCTTCCGTTCGCTACCAAAGAAGAAGTTCAAGCCTTTACGAAAGAGCACGGCGGAACAATTGTGAATTATTCCGAAGTGAACCTTGGGCTTTTGAAATCGCTTAAAGGCCACTGAGCATGAGAAAAGTGCCTCTTCTGTTTCTTTTATTTTTTCCGCTCTTCTGTAGCGCGGCGCATTTGGACGTATCGACGTCTCAGGAGCTTCACGATGCGCTCTCAAAGGCGGCAGCTGGGGACGAAATTGTGATTTCTCCGGGAACCTATGAAGGCACTTTTTCAATTCCTACCAGTCTTTCTCTTCGAGGAAGCAAAGATTCGATCATCGACGCCGCCGGGAAAGGATCCTGCCTGGAGATCAAGGCTTCCGGAATACAGGTTTCAGGCTTAACGCTTAAAAATTACGTTGCAGATCTTTATGAGCGAAACAGCGGCGTTTTAATCAACGAAGGCTCTGAAGATATCCTTTTAAAGGACCTCAAAATCGAAGGTACCGGATTCGGAATTCGAGCCGACAAATCCGAAAAAATTCATATTGAGGGCTGCGAAATTCGAGGCAATAAAAGAAAACACGTTTTAGACCGAGGGGACGGCGTCTACTTTAATTACGTGAAGGACGCTGTACTGCAAAACAACAAAGTTCTGTACACCAGAGACGGGTTTTATTTCGAAAATACCGATCGAACACAAAGCAGCGGAAATTACTTTGCGGCTCTCCAATACGGTATCCATTATATGTACACACGAGGCGATTCCGCCTGGAACAACGAAGCAGAAGCCTGTATCGGCGGCTATGCGCTGATGAGTTCTGAAAAAATTCGTCTGTTCGATAACCTCTCCAAGCGTACGGTGGAATTCGGCGTCTTGCTCAACGAAACAGATGCCTCCGAAGTATCAAACAATCACGTTGAGCGCGTTAAAAATCCGCGTGGCAAGCCTTCCTTAGATACCGAAGGGAAGGGCATTTTTATTTATGGCGGCGGTATCAATACTGTTGAAGGCAACAGCTTTGAAGCCTGCGATATCGGTGCAGGCGTGGCCATGGGCGGAGAAGGAACCGTTCTCCATAACAATCGTTTTGTCGGCAATCGTCTGCAGGTCCGATATATTGGTTCTTCTTCTGTGGAGTGGAGCAGGGAAGGCGTCGGAAATTATTGGAGCAGCTATCAGGGCTGGGATTTGAATCAGGACGGAGTGGGAGATATTCCGTATCAGCCGAATGACTCCCTGGACAGATTATTTTGGCTTTATCCGCAAAGCCGTTTCTTGATGGATAGCCCCCTTGTCGTTTTTCTGAGGTTTATCACTGCACAGTTTCAGTTGGATAAGGGCAAGGGCATTGTTGATTCCAACCCAATCATGCACGATCCTATTTCGACGAATAAAGGAGCCCTATGAATGCAGTCGAATGCCTAAATGTCTCGTTTAACCGAGGATCACGGATGGTCCTCGATGACATTTCTTTATCTGTTGCACAAGGAGAATTCGTCGCATTGATCGGACACAACGGCGCGGGAAAATCTACGCTGATTAAGCTGTGTCTCGGCCTTATTACGCCGAAAAAAGGGAAAGTTAAAGTCTTAGGGGGAAGGCCGGGCGCCTCTCCCATCTCCGTCGGTTACCTGCCGGAGAATGTGAGTTTCTACGACGGAATGACGATTCGAGAAAATCTCAATTACTTTGCGGATTTGAAAAATATCCCACGTCAAAGAGCCGACGAACTAATTGAATCACTGGGACTGTCAACTGTGGCTGCACAAAAAGTCGGCCAGTGCTCTAAGGGGCAGAGGCAGCGTCTAGGCCTGGCACAGGCGCTTTTAGCGAAACCGAAGCTTTTATTTTTGGATGAACCGACGGTTGGATTGGATCCGACAGCGTCAGATTTTATGTATCAGGAGCTCTTAAAACTCAAAGAACGCGGCTGTACCGTGATTGTGTGTACCCATGAGCTTATGTTGGTAGAAGGATTCGCGGATCGAATCGTTATGCTCGTAGGAGGACATAAAGCGGCCGATGGTACGATTCGAATTTTGAGTGAAAAGATGGGTCTGTCTTTTGAGTTGGTTTCTTCAGAGGCCCTGAATGCGGCTCGCCAGGATGAATTTCTTCGCTCTTCCGTTATTGACGGGCGGCTTGTTTGTAAGGGAACGGATCTCAGCCAAAAACTCACTTATTTGGAAAAGAAATACGGCATCACCGGAGTCGGTGTTAAAAATCCGTCACTAATGGATATTTATAAAGCAGCGTTGAAGGGGCACCAAAAGTGAGAAGTTTTTTATCTTCTGTTCGGGTCGTCGCTGCAAAGGAATTCATAGACTGCTGGAGAAATTTATGGCTGATCGTAGGATCCGCGCTTTTTGCTTGTCTCTCTCTGGCAGTAGCCTTCGGAACGGCAGCAATCGGCGGCGATTTTTCTTTTCGTCCGTTGGAAGCCGTCATGACTTCGGTTGTCACGCTCGGAGTGTTTTTAATCCCGTTAATTGCGGTTCTAATTTCTTATGACGCATTTGTCGGAGAACAGGAACATGGAACGTTAATCCTTCTTTTAACTTATCCGCTCTCTCGAACGGCTCTTTTAACCGGCAAACTCCTCGGACAAAGTGCTGCACTCGGCGTTTGTCTGCTTCTTGGTTTTTCCGTATTGCCGCTCCTTACGGTATTAAATGTTCTGCCGTACGATCTCACAAGACTTAGTCTTTTGACTGCTGTTCTGATTTTTTCAGGCTGCCTCTTAGGCTTGATTTTTATCTTAATTTCTTTAACGATCAGCTTGTTGGCGAAGAATAAAGCTCGAGCTTTGGGCGTTCTGCTCTCTATTTGGCTGCTTTCGGTTCTTTTTTACGATTTAGGGCTTTTGATCATCACGATTGCCTTTGAGCATCAGATCAGAAACGAATTCCTGAACATCTGTTTGGCGGCTAATCCGGCGAGTGCCTTTCGTCTTTTTAACCAGCAACTGCTTGAAAATTCGACCATTCCCCTCCAAACTGCGTGGCTTGGGGTATATTTGTGCCTGTGGTCGGCGGTCTTGTTCGTTCTAGACCGTTTTATTTTGAATAAAAGAACTTTCTAATCAAAGGTTTTTAACGAAAGGCGCTCTCCTGTGCAGGCAGAAATTAGTCATTTTGTTCTTATTGCCGCTGCGTTATGTGCAGTGTTTTTGTCTTTGCCGACTTTATTGGGGTCTAAAAGCAGAGCACCGCTTTTCGTTCATCTTTGGAAGCCGGCTTTAGGCATTACTTTTGCAGGTTTAAGTTTTGCTCTGATCATGCTGATCTGGGCATTTTTAACGAATGATTTTTCGATTGCCTACGTTGCCAACAATTCCAATACGAAGCTCGACCCGGTTTATAAAATTTCTGCGGTTTGGGGAAGTCATGAAGGCTCCATGCTCTTATGGGTTTGGACGATTACTGTTTGGGCTTCATTGTTTGCAGTTTTCTCACGAGACGACGAGTTGTTCAAATCCCGAGTGCTTGGCGTTTTGCTCGGCGTAACCGGACTTATCTGCCTCTTCCTGATTTTTACCTCAAATCCTTTTGAACGTCTGCTGCCTTTAGTTCCTCCCGAAGGAAAAGACTTAAACCCGATCCTTCAGGATATCGGCATGATTCTGCATCCGCCGATGCTTTTCTTAGGCTACGCGGGTACTGCTTTGTGCTTTGCATTCGGCCTTGGTGCCTTGATGGAAGGGAAGGTGAGACCGGAATCTCTTCGCGGACTCACAACGATTTCGGTGATTGCGTGGCTTTTCCTGACCGCCGGCAACGTGCTAGGTTCTTGGTGGGCCTATAACGAATTAGGCTGGGGCGGCTGGTGGTTCTGGGATCCGGTTGAGAACTCATCTTTTGTTCCCTGGCTTCTCATGACAGCCCAGCTTCATGCGTTGGTTCTTCTCAGATTCCGTGCTCACCTCACAAAGACGGTCTTGTTTTTCTGCATCGTTTCATTTGCGCTCTGCCTGCTCGGCACCTTCATCGTGCGCTCAGGCGTGATTCAGTCGGTTCATGCGTTTGCCTCAGACCCCAACCGCGGGGCCTTCCTGCTTGTCATTTCTCTGTTAATGGTCGTCCCGGCTTTATTTCTTTTCATGATTCGGGCACCCAAATTTGAGAGCGCAAAGCAAATTTCCGGTATCGAGGATATCTCTTTAGTCTTGGCAGTGCTGCTGCTTGCTGTGACAGCTGTTTGCGTCTTGTTCGGCACGCTTTATCCCTTAGTGCATGAAGCCCTTGGTAAAGGCTCCCTTTCAGTAGGCGCTCCGTACTTCAACTCGATTTTTGCACCAATGGCGATTTTAGCTGCTCTGATGATCGGCGCAGTTCAGTTAAAAAAATCACCGATGTGGACATGGGGTGCGACTTTCATTCTGTCCGCTATCGCCGCTCTTTATTGCGGTTTCTTTACGGAAGTGAAATCTTCTGTTTACACGACTGCCGGTGTGTTTAGTGCCCTGTGGATTATTTGTTCCTTTATGGCATCTCTGCGGTCCAAGAAACACAAGAACTTCTTTGCGCTAGTCGCTCACTTGGGCATTGCCGTCAGCATCATCGGTGTGATCGGCGACACGCAATATTCTCAGGAAGCCGTTGTAAGAATGGGGCCGGGCCAGGGGCGCCCGCTCGGCGACGTGATCTTCGTGTATGAAGAAACCCGCAAGGTCGATACCAATGCCTTCTTTGCCGATGAAGGCAAGGTTCTCGTGCTCAATAAAAATGAGGATGTCATCGACGAACTTCATCCTCAGCGCCAAACCTATAAATCCAACGGCATGGAAATGACGGCGGCCGGTATTTCACATGGCTTCTTTAGAGACTTTTATGTCTCGATGGGCAACCGGTTAAGCAGCGATGAATTTTTAGTACGCCTCAGCATCCGTCCCTTGGTGAGCTGGATTTGGATCGGAGGCCTCATCATGCTTTTATCAGCAGTCTTTTCCTCTGCTTGGCGAAGAAAGGAATGGAGTCAGTCATGAGATTAGCACTTAGATTAATCCTTTGTTTTTTTCTTGCTTTCAGCACTGCGTCTACAGTTTTTGCAGCGCCTTCTATTCGCGATCAGGCCATAGAAATTTCGAAAGAACTGCGCGATCCCGGTGCCGTGAATCAATCTCTTTATGAGTCCAATGCACCGCAGGCGGCAGAGCTTAAGGCGAAGATTTATCAATTATTGGAAAACGGCGAAAGCCGGGAAAATGTGTTGGAGTATTTTGCTTCTCGCTACGGAAAGCAAATTCGATACGATCCTCCTGTGGATCCATGGACCGCTGCGCTTTGGGTTGTTCCCGCCGTACTTTTTGCCGGTTTGGTGCTGACAGCACTTTTCCTTATCCTCAGACGTAAAAAGGAGAAACCTTCATGAACATTTCGTTCAAACTTTTAGTTGCCGCTGCCGTATTTGCGGCGTCTTTTACCGTCGGCGCTCAAACGATTTTTTCTACTAGCGGCTACAGCACCGGAGAAGCACTTGAAAAGCCGATGGTCATGAAGCCTTTCGTGGAATTCTCCAAGGCTCGTCCTCTGCCGGAACTTAGAATTTTTACGCTTGAAGGCGAGAAAGTCGATTTAGCTAAGTACCGCGGAAAACTTTTGATTTTGAATGTCTGGGGAACTTGGTGTACCCCTTGCATCCGAGAGATTCCTCAGCTGATTGATCTTCAAAAACAGCTTAAGGGCTCAAACATTGAGATCGTCGGTGTTGCAGTCGACAAAAGCGTTGCAGGAATTCCTAAATTCTTGGCAAGACACAAGATGTCGGAATTTAATACGTGGTCTGACCCGACGGAATCTATCGAAGATGTGATGCCGCTTGAAGTCGTTCCGACCAATTACATTATTGACGGAGCCGGAAACATTGTCGGCTACCTTCCGGGCTATCTGCCGTGGGATGATAAAGACGTCATGCCGTTCTTGAAGAAACTGGCAGAAAAATACGCCAAGCCCAAAGCCAATTGATTCTGATTTTTTGAGCCGAAGCATAAAAAATGATGCTTCGACATATGACTATTCCTCGCCTTAGAGGCGAGGGTTTCCTTGAATCTCAGCTAAGACAATTGTCTTATTTTTGTCTGATTTCCGGAAAATTAAAATTAAACAGTCCGACTCCGACAAGGAGTAAATGTTTATCCAACATGCTGATTTCTGAACGGAATCTTCGGAACGAGAATTCAGGCTTTCTATTCAATCGGCGACGACTTCTACAAAAATGAATTTTTGGGCAGAAATATTGAACCAATTCAAAATGAGGTGGATCCTCCTCATTTTGTGTGGCCTTATTTCTGCTTACGCGCAGGCTTCTCAACTCAATAATCTGCTGCCTCCTGTGCGTCTTGCCGTAGTCAATTCCTTTGGCTCTAACCTCTCTGTTCGCTACTTTAACGGGACGGTGAACGCTATTGCTAAAGCGGTTGCTCCGAGAAGACTTGTCGTCCAATTTTATGACCAGGAAGTTTTTCTTGAGGCCGCTCAGAATAAAGAGTTTGACTTGGCAATTGCTTCAAGCGGATTGACAGCTCTCATGACTGATGCGAGCGGTGCGGCTGCGCTTCTGACGATCATCAACAGCCGAACGCCGGATCCCAATCATGCGAACGCCGGTGTCATCGTTGTTCGAAGCGACAGAGATGACATCAATTGCCTGGCTGACCTCAAAGGGAAGACAGTAGCCGTATCCAGTACGAAAGCTTTTGCCGGATTTCTTGCGGTCATGGGAGAGATCCAAGCAGAGGGATTAAATCCCAACCGCCTGTTTAAGTCAGTGACGGCGACACATAAACCGATGACGGAATTGGTTAAGCAAGTTGTCAATAAAGAGGTTGATGTCGCTTTCATTGCGAGCTGCCTTCTCGAAAATATGGAAGCTGACGGCGTTATTCCCAAAGGCTGTCTTAAGGTCATCAACGAGAAAAAAGACGAAAACTTCTACTGCAAGCATTCCACCAGACTTTATCCCGGCTGGATACTTTCTGCGCAGCCGACGCTTGATTCCAAAACATTGAGAAACATCATGGAGGCTTTGCTTCAGCTTCCTCCCGGCAAGGAAGAGGGCTCTTACTGGACGGTGGCAACCGATTACGATCAAATGAATCTGCTTCTCCAGCGCATGGAAGTCAGATATTTGGAGGATAGAACAATCGGATGGATGCTGAATTATTACCGCTGGTATTTCATTGTCGGATGCGGTGCGCTCCTGCTTATTATCCTTAATTGGGCTTATCTAGCCTTTGCTGTCAGACGCAAGACAGAACAGTTGCGTAAAAAAGTCGAAGAAAATCGCGAGTACGAACGTGAAAATCGCAAGATTACGGAGCGAATTGAAGCGTTAGAAAAAGCGAAATCCATCGGCATTATTTCCGCTATGGTTGCCCACGAACTCAAACAGCCGCTTGGTGCCATTAACAACTACTCAGAAGCGATTTTGAGGCAACTTAAACGCGGAAAGAAACCTGCAGAAGAAATTCTGACAGAGGCACTTTCGGAAATTAAATCCGAAAGTCAAAGGGCTTCTGAAATCGTTGAGTTCGTACGCAATATCGGTCGCAAAGAGCCTCGCCAGAGAAAGCGCTTTAATTTGGAGTCGGCCGTTGAACATACGATAGAGCTAATGAAGCGCCTAGGCCGTCTTAACAGTAAATGTACGTTGACCGGTGCAGAAAATTTATTTGTTTACGCCGATCCGCTGAATGTTGATCTCGTTCTTATGAACCTTCTTAAGAATGCAGAAGAGGCGGTAAGAAATCAGCAGAATGCAGAAATTAAAGTAGAAATTAAAAATGCGGGGGCTGATGCTCTCGTGATCATTGAAGACAACGGTCCGGACATGACGGACGATCAGTTTGCCTCATTGCGGAATCTCGGACAATCCAGCAAAAAAGACGGATTGGGTCTGGGACTCGCAATTGTCAGAGAGCTTTTAGAGGCTAACGGAGGATCTTTGAAACTTGTCAGGATTCCTTCAGGAGGACTTCGCTGTATTGCTTCTCTGCCTATAGCTTTGGAGGATAAAGATGGGCCTGGATAAATTTCAGGAAAAAGCGGTTGTTAGGATTATTGACGACGACGATTCAATGCGGAAATCGTGGCGCTTCCTAATTGAAGGAGAAGGGTGGACAACGAAGTGCTACTCCTCGGCGCTCCGATTTCTGGAAGAAGACGACCGTAATGAGCTTGGCTGTGTTGTGCTTGATGTTCGTATGCCGGATATGAGCGGAATCGAACTTCAGCGCGTGATGATGCTCCAAAAAAACGGCTTGCCCATTATCTTTGTTTCCGGTCACGGAGACATTGATATGGCTGTACAGGCCCTCAAAGACGGTGCAACAGACTTTCTTCCGAAACCGGTCAGCGCCGATCGCCTTTTAACGGCCATTGAAAGAGCGGTGAGTAAGGACGTCGAGCGCCGCCAGCAGAATCAGTTAACTGATGAGTATCGGCATGTTTTTGACACGCTTACGGCCCGGGAAAAGATGGTCGCTAAGAAAGTGGCGAGGGGATTGCTCAATAAACAGATCGCTGACGAATTGCAGATCAGTGAAAAGACCGTCCAAGTCCACAGAGGATCTGTTTGCCGCAAGCTCGGTGTGAAAAGCGCTGTCGGCGTTGCAAGTATCCTCAGTATTCTTCACGAAGAAGATTCATCATCAGAAGACATTAGATGAGCAAAATAGCTAAAAAATCGCTTCTTTTCTCTCCTAAAGGAATAAGAGCTTTCGATTTAGTGGGTCAAAAACTTTGTCGTTTCTGCACCTTTTAGTACTTTTGGGGTAATCTATTCTGAGGTATCTGAAGGCCAGTGCGAGGAGGAGGAAACATGAAGGATCCATTCGGTTCTTCTTTGCTTGTTTCTTCTTCGAATGTGGCTTTGAAGCCGCTTCAGCGTGTATTCCACAAAACGACCGCTTCCTATAAATTTCTTTGGTTTTTAGCGATTTTGGATCTTGTTAAGGAGGCACCTCAGGACGCTGGTCCTCTGAGACTTTCCATTTCAATGATCTGTGCCAGGATGGTTGCGAAATCTTGGATTCCGACACAGAGATTTAAGTTGTCTTTCGGTCGATGGGACCAAATTACAGCCATTATCGAAGCACTGAAAAATCCGGAGAATGATTTTCCTTTTGACCCGCGATACAAAGAATCGGAAGCGTTAAATGCATTAGAAGGGTTTGCACAAGCGAAGCCGGAAAAATTCAGGAAAATTATTTTTTCTCCCTTAGCCCGATACGTTCCTTATCGTTTTTTGAGCGTCTGGTTTCCTAAGGCAGTTGACTCTTTTAAAGAAGCAATTGCATTCAATTCAAAGAAAAATCCGTACTATTTTCCCGAAAATGACTTGAGTTTTATCGAGATATCGACAGAATGGCGAAAATACTTTTTGGAGAACTACGCGCTTCTTAAAGACTTTGCGTATTGGAATTTTGCCGACTTCCTTCAAACACGAAATACAGCAGTGCCGGCGCTCGTTAAGAAGTTCGAGCTTCCGGATAGCCGAATTAGCCTTGAAACTCAAAGAAAATTCTGGGCCCCTTTCCTGACCTCTTCTCGTTTGGCGAGAGATATATACGGCAATCAGCTTGATCTGAATAATTTTGCGTTGGATCACTTCTTGCCGTGGACTTTCGTGGTTCATAACCAGATATGGAATCTGACACCGATGGATCGAAGATTAAATTCCTCGAAGAACGATCAGATTCCTCAAGATACTTATATCCGGCCGCTTGCGCTGCAGCACAAAAACCTGGTCCGGTACCATTTTTCTAAGGACCGAAAACGCTCCGAAGATTTCTTTGCGGAGTATGAAAACTTCCTCGGCGTAGAAATTGCTGATTTCGTTTCCGCCTCTGATGCTCAGGTAATAGAACTCTTCCAGGAGCATCTTGATCCGTTGCAACAAACAGCATTGAATATGGGATTCCCTTTATGGCAGTGAATGTTAATGATCCGTGCTTGTTCTGCGAATTTCTCAAAAATAAGGAAATTGCGGCCGAAAACGATCTGGCTTTTGCCATTTTTGACGGCTTCCCGGTTAATCCCGGCCACGTTTTAGTCATCCCCAAGAGGCACGTCGCAAATTACTTTGAATTGACGACAGAAGAGGTTTTGGCGATCCGAGATCTTCTTCAGAGGATGAAAACAGAAGTCGATGCAAAATTTCATCCTGACGGCTACAACATCGGCGTGAATGTGGGCGCTGATGCCGGACAGTCAATTTTTCATGTGCACGTTCACCTTATTCCTCGACATAAAGGAGATGTGAAGAACCCAAGGGGAGGAGTGCGAGGCGTGATTCCGGCAAAGCAGAGCTACTAGAGAAGCATCAGAGATAGCTAATTGGAAGTGCGGATACTTCTTTATTGAGGGGAAGATCTTGCTCAACGAAACAGATTAGAGCACCTTCTCCTCGTTTGTTTCCTGGGAGTATTCGAAATTTTCGACCATAGAGAGGCGCGGGGATGCCGTTATCTTAATTTCGATCGGATGAAGTTTACCTTTATCTTCGATTAAGAGAGAAATCTCCTTACTGCCTCTGCTCCTGAAGTAGGACAGCAGAGGTTCTACGCCTCGATTTCTGTAGCTCTTGAGAATTTCGATGATGACAAAGTTTTCGAACATCAGGTCACTCATCGCGCCGTCTATCAAAGCCTCTTTAGTAGTCCATCCGCTTAAGAAGGCGCAAAGTCCCGTATCCGTGAAATAGACTTTGTGACTTTGATGTTTTCTATTTCGACCATCCTCTGAATGTTCTGGAAGCAGGTAGACGAGAGCGGTCTTTTCAAGCACGGTCAGGTATGTTTTGAGGATGGTTTCTGAAATTCCTAGTTCTCCTGACAGAGTTCGAAAATTTAATCGCTGGCCGATTCGAGCAGCTACAAGGCGCATAAAGTTAAAGAAATCTTGTTCACTCGGAAGACCGGCAAGATTTTGGATATATCGCTTTAGAAAGGAGCCATAAAACGTTGTCCATTCGATGCCTGATGTCCATAACTCTGGAGCAGAGCCCTTCCAAATATGGAGAAAAACATCATTAAAACCGATCTTTTCCCTCTGACGGCATCCGGCAACATACTCTTGGGTCGGAATAAACGGTTTTTGTTCCAGCCAACCATTGAACTCCCTCTGAGAAAACAGTATCGAACCTAAGGTTCCGTCGATCCTATCTCCGGGAACGGATCTGTCTTGCCGTAGTAAAGGAGCAGTAAACATATGGTTAACGTTGCAATCGTTAGTGAAAGGGATGCCTTGATGAGTCAAAGAATAGACCGAAACACAACTCCGAAGCGAATCGGATACGGATCTTTTCTTTCCTCCTAAATTGCATTGCGCTTCTTGTTTTCATAGCAAATTATGGAAAACGATAGATTCACAAAGTGGCTATTTTGAAAATCGTATTCGCATTTCCGTTTTTACTTCTTTTTTGTCCATAGAATGAAACCATTCGATCTTCATTGAAACATTGAAAATGAACAGCACACTGAATCACACCGTTAAAGCTTCGCTTCACAGCGAACGCTTTGTGCTGTCCAATCGAATGTGCCGAATGTGAGTCTGACTTTCCGCTAAGGAATGTCTTACTGACTTCTCTATTTGTCTTTCCCAAAATCCATCTTTAACTCGGGATAAGAATAAGCAGAGTGAAGGTACATCTTAAAAATCGCCCGCTTTTCAAATCCCGACAATATTAAACAACTAACTCTGTAATAGGTGAAAAGCATGCAACGATTCCAATTTTTAAAACTGGCTGCCGCAGCAGTGATTGCCGTTCCCCTCCTTCTTTCGGGGTGCGGCGATAAAAAGACCTCTGAACTTAAAGTCGGTGCAACCGCCGGCCCTCACGCAGCCAATGTCCAAAAGGCCGCAGAAGTAGCTAAAAAACAGGGCTTAAACGTTAAGGTCATTGAATTTACGGACTATATTTCCCCGAATAAGAGTTTGGAAGAAGGCTCTCTAGATATCGCAATTTATCAGCACGAGCCGTTCCTCAATAACTTCAACAAGCAACAGGGAACTCATCTCAAAAATATCGGTGTAGCTGTTGTTCAGCCGATGGGCTTTTACTCGAAGAACATTCACAGTCTGAAGGATATTCCTGACGGCGCAACGTTTGCGATCCCGAATGACCCGAGCAACGAAGGCCGCGGACTTCAGTTAATTGAAAAAGCCGGTTTAATTAAACTGCAGCCGGGCAAAGACGGCTCCGCAATTACGGTTGCCGACATCATCGACAATCCGAAGCATCTGAAATTTAAAGAACTCGAAGCCGCTCAGCTTCCGAGAAGCTTATCCGACGTTGACATTGCCACAATTCCGATGAATTACGTTATAAGTGCAGGTCTGTCTCCGGAAAAGGACGGCTTCTACTACGAATCTAAAGAAGCTCCTTACGCATTGATCATCATTGCTGCAAGAGAAAACAATGCCAACAATGCAGACGTCCAGAAGTTTGTGAAGGCATTCCAGTCTCCGGAAGTAGCTAAATTCATTAAGGAAGAATTTAAAGGTGCAGTAGTTCCGGCTTGGGAATAATACATAATAGGTAACTTATTGAATAAAAAATAATTCCGCCGAATCAGCAATGGTACGGCGGAATTTTTTCTAACACGTTTTTCTAACAAATTTCTGTCTAATCTAACAATTTAACACGTCGAATGTTAGATAAATGTTAGAAAAATGCACTTGGGGAGTGGTTTTCATTTGTCAGACTGCTCATTAACGAAAGACTATTTTCGGGAAAACGATAAGGTGTTTTGTATCTAAACTTTCTCAAAAAAGAGCTGAAACAATTAAGGCCTATATCATTCAACACGGAATTCCAGCTGACAAGATTTCGGCGATTGGTAAGGGCCCTGCCGATCCTAAGGTTTCGTGTAATGAGGTAAAAGGTGCTGAGCTAAAAGATTGCTTACGCCCAAATCGTAGAGTTGAAATTCTCATAAAAGGAACAAGATAAGTGCAAATGGCCCGCGAAAGCGGGCTAAGTCTTGTTCGGAGGCTATAAAAAGCGAAGCTTTCGGAAAGATTTCGTCTCTCTAAGACAATTTAGAAGCCCTTTTCTAATAGTCCCTGACTTTGTCTAATCCTCCGCTTCTCTTGTTAATTCCTTTCAACTTCAGTTAATTCACGCAATTTCCACGGGGACACTTAATAAAATACCTAAACAAACGAAGACCCAAAGGAGGAAAAATTGCATAAGTCAGCTCTTGTTGCCGACCTTCTCGTTTCTGCTTGTTCCTGCGTAACCGTTATGGCAGCGGAAACCGTTCCTGCTAATTCTCAAATTTTTAAAGAGGCAAAATCTCTACCTAAAGTTCCTGCAAATCCCAAAGTATTCACAGGTAAAGCAGAAGTTATTCCGATGAGCCAGCAAGTTCCGGGTATGCCTCAGGGGCTACGCATGAATTTATTTGTTAATTAGCGTGGCCAACGCCTCCAGAGCAGCCGTCGGAGACTGCAGCTTAGCCATGATTCGCT
>ONZW01000548.1_pt1 | contig 26663 bp, 26 predicted proteins | sample 1671071 | NCBI WGS metagenome assembly ONZW01 (sample SAMN06348119, study PRJEB24527) | human gut metagenome | biome: human gut; feature: ankylosing spondylitis patient; material: feces | host: Homo sapiens | place: China | collected 2015-10
GTCTAGGGCTAAAGCCGTTTTTATTCCACCAGCAGAGCTGGTGGTTGTCGCTCGCTCAAGCTACCAAACATAAAAACGCCCCGAACACACGGTTCGGGGCGTTTTTTCATGCTATTCTTCAGCTCAGCCGGCCGCTCTCGACCGAGAAGCTGACATCGGCCACGGCCATGGTGGACTTGCGGTGGGAGACCAGCAGAACGGTCTTTTCCCTGCATTCGTCCCGCACCGCCTTGAGGATGATGCCCTCGTTCAGGCTGTCGAGGTTGGAGGTCGGCTCGTCCAGCAGGAGGAAGGGCGCATCGTGGAGGAAGGCGCGGGCCACACCGATGCGCTGGCGCTCGCCGCCGGAGAGGGCACCGCCAAGCTCGCCCACCGGGGTATCGTAGCCCTTGGGCAGCTTCCGGATGAAACCGTCCAGCGCCGCCTTTTTGCAGGCCGCTTCCACCTCGGCACGGGTGGCATCGCGCCGGGCAATTTTGATATTGTTCTCGATGGTGTCGTCAAACAGTTCCGTCTCCTGCGTCACAAGGCTCTCCTGTGCCCGCAGTGCAGCGGTATTCACGCGGCGGATGTCCTCTGCACCAAAGCGGATGCTGCCGCCGGAAACATCCCAGAAGCGGAGCAGCAGCCGCAGGAAGGTCGATTTTCCGCTGCCGGAGCGGCCCGTGATGCCCACGATCTTCCGTTCGGGGATGGTCAGGCTCAGGTCGTGCAGGATTTCCTCATCCGCGTAAGCGAAGCGGACCTTCCGGGCCTCGGCACCGGCAAAGGCCGTGTCGGCCCCATCGGTCACGTCGGCCGTGACCGGTTCTTCGTCCAGCAGGTCCAGCACACGGTCGGCGCTGGCAAACACCTGGGTCAGGCTCGCGCCGAGGTTGGCCAGCGCCACCACCGGGCCGAAGGAGCTCAGTGCAGCCAGCGTGCAGACCAGCACCCCGCTGGCATCCAGCGCACCGCTCTGTTCCAGATGGAGGCTGACCCCCAGCACGGCCAGGACGGTCAGCAGGATGAGGGTGTTGGTGGCACCCACCGTCACGCCCTCGCGGTGCTTCAGCGCCTTCTGCTTTTCCCCCAGCGCCTCGCTGTGGGCCGCAATGCCCTCGGCGCGGTTGGCGGTGTCCTGATATTGCAGCGTATCCCGCAGGCCGCGCAGGTTTTCCAGCATATAGCTGTTGGTGTCGGCGAGGGTCTGGCGGTAGGCGCGGGCGGCTTTGTCACCGCGTCTGGCCGACCACACAGGCAGGGCCGCGCCCACCAGCAGGTAGCCCGCCAGCAGCACCAGCGCTGGCAGCAGATGATACCGGGCCGTGAAGCAGGTCATGCCGACGACACAGACCACCGCGATGCAGACCGGCGAGATGGTGTGGGCATAAAAAACTTCCAGCTGCTCGATGTCGGCGGTGATCAGGCTGATGAGGTCGCCGCGGTCGCGGCCCTCCAGCTTAGCGGGGGTCAGGCGGCGGAGCGCTCCAAAGACCCGATCGCGGATGAGGGCCAGCAGCTTGAAGGCGATATAATGGTTGGATGCCTGCTCGGCATACCGCAGCACACCGCGCAGCAGCGCAAACACCAGGATGCAGGCAAAGACGGTGCCCACCGAGGAGATGGGGCTTGCCAGCCCGGCGGCAGCCAGCAGGCCGAAGCCGCCGAAGATGGTGATGAAGGTGGCGCAGAAGTATCCCGCCACACCCATCGCGATGGCGGCCAGCATCACAGGCAGCATCGGCCGGACCAGCACGATGAGCCGCCGGACGATCGCAAACGGACTGCGTTTTTTCGGTGCGTTCATGCGCTCACCTCCCCAAGGTCTTCCAGCTGTTTCTGGGCGTTGTACAGGCGGCTGTAGACGCCGCCTGCGGCCAGCAGGGCCTCGTGTTTTCCCTGCTCGGCGATGCGGCCGCCGTCCATGACGCAGATGCAGTCGCTGTCCACCACATTGGCCAGGCGGTGGGAGATGAGGATGACCGTCTTCTTCCCCGCCAGCTTGCGGATGGCCGCCATGATGTCGTTTTCACTCTCGGCGTCCACGTTGGAGGTGGCTTCGTCGAAGAGGTAGATGGGCGAGTCGTGCAGCAGCGCACGGGCCATGGCCAGACGCTGGCGCTGCCCGCCGGACAGGTTCGAGCCGCCCTCATGCAGCGGGGTGTCCAGTCCCTGCTGGCTGCGGCAGAACGCGGCAAGGTTCACCTCTTCCAGCGCGGCCCAGAGTGCGGCATCGTCGGCAGCGGGCGCTGCCATCCGCAGGTTGGAACCGACCGTTCCCTTGAAGATGGCCGCATTGTGCGGCACGACCGTCAAGGTGCGCAGGCGGCTCTCTTCCCGGAGCTTCTGCACCGGCACACCGCCCAGCGTCACGCTGCCCGTGTACCCGGTGCGGGCACCGGACAAAATGGCCGCAACGGTGCTTTTGCCGCAGCCGGACTCGCCCACCAGCGAGACGAAGCTGCCCTGCGGGATGCACAGCGAGACGTCGTGGAGGATGGTGCGGTCATTTTCGTAGCCAAAGGTCACATGGTCCAGCTTCAGGGTGGTATCCTCCCCTGCCTCCTGTGTGCCGTCGGTAGGCTCGTCCGCCGCCAGCAGACGGAAGATCTTCTCCGCCGAGGCTGCTCCGTTCATCGCGATGTGGAAGTAGCTGCCCAGCAGGCGGAGCGGCAGGAAGAAATCTGCCGCCAGCAGAAGGATGGTCAGCGCCGCCGTCAGGGTGATCTGCCCTTTGGCAAACGCCGCCACCGCGCTGATGATGCCCAGCCCCGCACCGCCGTAGGCCATCAGGTCCATGAGGGTGACGGAGTTCAGCTGCATGGTCAGCACTTTCATCGTGATCTTCCGGAAGCGCTCGGCCTGCCGGTTCATCTCCTCATGCTTCCAGCCGTCGGCCTGGTAGATCTTCAGGGTGGTCAGGCCCTGAATGTTTTCCAGAAAGCTGTCGCCAAGGGTGGTGTATTCGCCCCAGTATTTGTCCAACAGCTTTTTGGCGAATTTCTGCACCGCCACGATGGACATGGGGATCAGCGGCACACAGCACAGCAGGATGATGGCCGACCGCGCATGGACGCCCACCAGCAGCACGAAGAGGGTGACCGGGGCCAGCAGGCTGTAGAACAGCTGGGGCAGGTACTTCGCAAAGTAGGTGTCGATCTGCTCCACGCCCTCGCTGGCCAGCATGACGGCCTCACTGGTGGCGATGGTCTCGCTGTAGCCCGCACCCAGGCGGGTGAGTTTTTCATAAATTTTGCTGCGCAGGGTGCGCTTGACATCCTTGGAGGCGCAGTCGCTCATGCTGGATGCCAGCAGGGTGAAGACATACCGCAGCGGGATGGTGAACAGACAGAGCACAAAGTCCTGCCGCAGCATCTCGTGGGTCAGCCCGCCCGCAAAGACGGCTCCCACCAGTTGGGCAATGACCCGCACAAAGATGATGTTGCAGAGCATCCCCAGCCACTGGAACGCCACATTTGCGCCCACAAAGCGCATGGCGCCCCGGTCAAAGGAGATCAGCTTTTTGTTGATCACGATACCGCCTCCGTTTCTTCGCTGGCGTCCGGGCCGAACAGGCGGTCGTATGCGCCGGTAAAGGCCCGCTCCGGCAGTGCCGAGGTCAGGGCCAGCGCGGCCGTGCAGCGCTCCTCTTCAGTCAGGTCGATCTTCACGGGCGGGAAGTTTGCCAGCACCGTTTCCAGCTGTTCCTTCACTGCTCTGGCCACAAAGATGCCGCGGTCGGTCAGATAGATCTTTCCGTAGTGCTCCTTGACGATCATGCCATGGTCCATCAGCAGGTTCATGATCCGCACCACCGAAGGTTTGGTCACGTTCAGCTTTTCCGCAATGCTGCGGGAGCAGATGTCCAGATGGGTCTGCGACACCTCATAGATTGCCAGCAGATACCGCAGATGCGCCGGTGTCAGTTCCATGCTTATCACACTCTTTTCATCGGGATTTTCAACCTCTCCGGCACGGCAGCGCATTGCCGGAGAGGCCTGGAAATGTTATCCAAAGCTAACTTTTATTTTTCTAAAAAAGGGCGCGGGCCGATTTGCTTTTCGACCCGCGCCCTGCGGTTTCCTCAGTGACAGCCGCCGTTGCAGTGCCCGCAATCACCGGAGCACCCGCCGCAGCCGCCGCCGTGCTTGTGGGAGTGCCAGGTGATCCAGCCCACACAGCCGAACACGATCGCCGCCACGATAATGGTCGGCAGATTGAAGTTTGCTGCCAGAAATTCCATCATAACAATGCACTCCTCTCAAAACAGAACCAATTTACTTGTTTGCCGTGAGCTTCTTGGTGTCGATGCTGACCTCATTGATGCCCGTGTACTTGTTGGGGCGGACCAGCAGATAGATGAAGGCCACCAGGATGACGACTGCAACGATGGTGAAGAAGTTGAAGCCGACCTCACCGGAAATGATGCCGCCCAGCTGATACACGACCAGCGCAGCGCAGTAAGCCAGAGCGCACATGTAGCCGATGGCGATGGCGGTCCACTTGCCGTTGTTCATCTCACGCTTGATGGCACCCATCGCAGCGAAGCAGGGAGCGCACAGCAGGTTGAAGATCATGAAGGCGTAAGCCGACAGAGCGGTGTAATCCTGTGCAACTGCAGCCCAGATCTCATCGCCGTTCTCAGACAGCTCGCCGCCGAAGTGATACAGAACACCGAAGGTGCCGACGACATTCTCCTTTGCGATCAGGCCGGAGACGGAAGCAACGGTCGCACGCCAGTTGCCGAAGCCCAGAGGTGCAAAGATCCAGGCGATCTTGGTAGCGATAGCAGCCAGCACGGAGTTGTCCTGATCCTCGACCATGCCAAAGGCACCGTTCTCGAAGCCGAAGCCCTGCATGAACCACAGCACAACGGTAGCGGCCAGAATGACGGAGCCTGCGCGCTTGATGAAGGACCAGCCGCGCTCCCAGGTTGCACGGAACACGTTGCTCCATGCAGGCACATGGTATGCGGGCAGCTCCATCACGAAGGGAGCGGGATCACCTGCGAAGAGCTTGGTCTTCTTCAGGATCACGCCGGAGCAGATGATGGCTGCCATGCCGATGAAGTATGCGGAGACTGCGACCACAGAGGAGCCGCCGAACAAAGCACCTGCGATGAGGCCGATGATGGGCATCTTTGCGCCGCAGGGGATGAAGCAGGTGGTCATGATGGTCATGCGGCGGTCACGCTCGTTCTCAATGGTACGGGAAGCCATGATGCCCGGAACGCCGCAGCCAGTGCCGACCAGCACGGGGATGAAGCTCTTGCCGGACAGGCCGAACTTACGGAAGATGCGGTCCATGATGAAGGCGACACGGGACATATAGCCGACATCCTCCAGGATGGACAGCAGGAAGAACAGCACCAGCATCTGGGGAACGAAGCCAAGGACTGCGCCGACACCGGCGACGATGCCGTCCATGATCAGGCCGTACAGCCAGCCTGCCACGCCGATGCCCTCCAAAAAGCCGCCCAGTGCGTTGGGCACGATCTCACCGAACAGAACATCGTTCGTCCAGTCGGTCGCAAAGGTGCCAATGGACCAGCCGCCATCCGCGATGGAGGTGCCCATGGACAGGGAGTACATCAGGAACATGACCAGTGCGAAGATGGGCAGCGCCAGAACACGGTTGGTCACGATCTGGTCGATCTTATCGGAAACGGTCAGGTGCTCCACGCGGGCCTTCTTCTTGACAGCCTTCTCGACCACGGTGTTGATATAGGCGTAGCGCTGGTTGGTAATGATGCTCTCGGCGTCATCGTCCATCTCGTTCTCGCAATCCTTGATGTGGTCATCAATGTGAGCCAGCAGGCTCTTGTCGAGCTTCAGCTCCTCCTGGACCTTGTCGTCGCGCTCAAACAGCTTGACGGCGTACCAGCGCAGGAAGTGGTCATCGACCTTGCCCTGAATGGACTCCTCGATGTGTGCGATGGCGTGCTCGACGCTGCCGGTGAAGACATGGGGCAGCTCCTCGGAGGCCTTGCCCGCCTTGGCAGCGGCGATGGCAGCCTTGGCGGCCGCTTCGGTGCCCTCGCCCTTCAGCGCGCTGATCTCGACGGCCTGGCAGCCCAGCTCTTTGCTCAGCTTCTTCAGGTCGATCGTATCGCCGTTCTTGCGGACCAGGTCGATCATATTGACCGCCATGACCACCGGGATACCCAGCTCGATCAGCTGGGTGGTCAGGTAGAGGTTGCGCTCGATGTTGGTACCATCAATGATGTTCAGGATGGCGTCGGGCTTCTCCTTGACCAGATAGGTACGGGAGACGACCTCTTCCAGGGTGTAGGGAGACAGCGAATAGATACCGGGCAGATCCTGAATGATGACGTCTTTCTCGCCCTTCAGCTTGCCTTCCTTCTTCTCGACAGTGACACCGGGCCAGTTGCCGACGTACTGGTTGGAGCCGGTCAGATTGTTGAACAGGGTCGTTTTGCCACAGTTCGGGTTGCCGGCCAATGCGATCTTAATGCTCATTGTGTTCCTTTCCTCTCTGTTCGGATCAAACCACTTCGATCATTTCAGCGTCGGCCTTGCGCACACTCAGTTCGTAGTTGCGCACGGTCAGTTCCATGGGGTCACCCAGAGGTGCCACCTTGCGGACATAGATCTCGACCCCCTTGGTGATGCCCATGTCCATGATGCGGCGCTTGACCGGGCCTTCGCCGTGCAGGCGTGCCACGGTGGCCGTTTCGCCGACCTTGACGTCTTTCAAAGTCTTCATGTAAATCCTCCTCTACTTGTCTTTTATTCAGAGACCATTCCAGTGTCGGAGCAGGTCCCAAACAGCGCTGCCGCTGTTTAGCCGATCAGAATGCGGTTGGCCATCGTCTTGTCGAGCGCCAGGCGGCTTTCCTTGACCTGCACGATCAGGTTGCCCGCGATCTCGTTGACCACAGTCACATCGCTGCCCACCACAAAGCCGAGTTCTGCCAGATGCAGACGCACCTCGTCCTTGCCGGTGATCTTTTTAATGGTGACGGTCTCGCCCGCCTTGGCCATCGTCAAAGGCATCATCTTTCGTCCACTCCCTTATGTCACAATGTTTCACATCCCGCACAGCGTTCTGTGAGGTTCCTCCGGTCGGGGGAAGTTTCGGTGTCGGTTAGTCAGTCGTGACTATCAGCATGGACAGTTTACGCTTACTAACCTTTCTTGTCAATATTTTTTTCATAATTTGAAGTTAGTTCGTAGGAACAAACAGATTGTTTCTTCCTGTTTTGTTCAATTTTTGCTATTTTGAACAAGAACGATCGCGAACATTCCAGCCGTCCGTGTTTCTTCGGAGCGTCAGGTTTTCTCTCCGCAATCAACGCACCACCGTCCATCCGACGCACTTGTCCGGATATGACACAGCCGCCCGGTGCAGGGGTCAGACTGCAACGGGCGGCCGCGTGTCAAAAGGAGGATCTTTCCCGCCGGGGCGTGGTGTCTCCGGCAGGCGCCAGGATAAAAAGAGAGTATTGGTAGGAAATGTCAGGTTCAGGCCGCCACGGCAAGGCGGAAGATCGGGGTGCCGCTGTGGAACAGGCGCAGGTATACTCTGGTGCACTTGTTCAGCTGGGCAAACAGGCGCTCGGCGGCATCGCGGTCGCCATAGGCCTTCCAGCAGCCGCAGCAGGTAAAGTTGCGCCCCTGATTCTCGATGAAGCCCACCACATCGGTGAGCGGGTAGCCCAGAAATACGCCGATCTCATGCGGAAACTCTGCCTCGCAGCACAACCGCCGCGACAGCTGCCGCAGCAGCGGTTCGCAGTCGTCCGCCCCTTCGGGCAGACGGTAGCCTTCCTGCACCAGAAATGCGCGGACATTCTCATCCGAAAGCACTTCGCGCAGGCGGTTCTCCCGGTAGACATAGACCAGATACCGGTGGGTGCGGGTGCAGCCCTTGAGAACCCGGACCCGGAGGCCCTTCTCACCCAGCCGCGCGTTCCAGCCGCGCACCCGCTCGGCAAGGTCTTTGCAGTCCTGCGTCTCATAACGGAAGAGCCCGGCGGCTTTCAGGCCTGCCAGCACCGGTGAGCACTGTTCGATCATCACGGTCTCAAAATTACGCTCCATGGCCGGTTTTCCTCCGTTGCCTAGTTTAAGAAAAGCATTCCCGCTGTGCATCCAGACTATGCAGAGCTTCATGGTTAGATTTATCTAACCGCAAGTTCAAAAAGAATGCGGTTCCTGTTGCGGACCGCTTTGTGGTTAGTTATTTCTAACGTGGCATTATCTTACCATAGCTTCGGAGAGGTGTCAAGGGTTTTTGAAAAGTTTTTCGTTTCCTCTTTTTGCGCCGCGCCCTCTTCCCCGCCTGCTGGGACGGGGATTTCATTGAAAAGTGTCGAAAAGCATGGTATAATGCTTTTATCGCTGGAAACAGCGAGGAAAAAGCGCTGCACATACGGCAGGCGGTTCGGCCTCTCACTTCCCAAAAGGGGGTGAGCTGATGCCTATTACTTTGACGTTTCATCTGTTTGGACTCACGTTCACACTGCGAATCAAAAAGTAAAACCGCCACCTCGGCCAAGGTGACGGTTTTCAGAAACCTAATTCCTTAAAAGAGGTCAACCGCTTGTCGCAGCGCCTTTTCTATTTGTAGTATAGTCAATTTCTTACGATTTGTCAAGAACGCAACTTTTCAGGAGTTCTTTATGTATTTTATTCCTTTTGAAACCGCCCGGCTGCGCCTGCGCCCGCAGGAAGCCAAAGATGCCGGTTTTGCACTCTGTATCTGGGGCGACCCTATTACCGGAAAATACCTGACCGATCCAGCACTGGACACCATCGACAATCTCAATGAGTATATGGAACTTCTGCGGCATCTGAATGACAGCGCTGACTGCTACTATGTCATCGCAGAGGATAAAGTCACCGGCCAAGCCATCGGCACCTGCTGCGCCGTCATTAAGGAAAACGGACGCTGCTGGGATATCGGGTACTGCATCCATCCTACTTGCTGGCGAAAGGGCTACGCCAAGGAAATGGTCGGTGCACTGGTCGATTTTGGCATCCAGAACGGCGTCAAGACATTTCTTGCCGATGTCGCCGCTGACAATGCCAGTTCCTGCGGTGTAATGTGCTCACTGGGCTTTGCTCCTTCCGAAAATGGAACCTTCCGCCGCAGCGGAACGAAAACAGAATACAAAAATCTGACCTTCAGAAAAGACCTATGAATATGACTTCTCTCACCCAGACCATCGCCTCCCTGCTGGAGGCCTACCCGGAGCGGCCCGTGCTCATCGCGCTGGACGGCCGCTGCGGCAGCGGCAAAACGACGCTGGCGGCACAGCTGGCAGAACAGTTTCCGGGCAGCGCCGTCTTCCATACCGACGACTACTATCTTCCCCCGGCACAGCGCATCCCAAACTGGGCCGAAACGCCCTGCGCCAATATGGACCTGACCCGCCTGCGGGAAGAAGTGCTCGTTCCGGCGCAGGCCGGGGCCGCGGTGCACTGCCGGGCGTACGCCTGCCGGGAGGGTGCCTATCTGCCGGAGCAGTGTGTGCTGCCCGCACCGCTCTATATACTGGAGGGCAGCTACAGCCACCACCCGATTCTTGCAGGCTTTTATGACCTCAAAGTGTTCGTCACCTGTTCCAAAGAAGAGCAGGCCCGCCGTTTGCAGGCGCGGGAAGGCGAACGCTACGAAAACTTTGTCCGTCGGTGGATCCCTCTGGAAGAGGCCTACTTTGCGCAGTGCCACATCGAAGCGCTGGCTGACCTCCTCTGGGATACTACAAATTTATGAAGTTTTTGAAAATTTGCGGCGATTTTTCCCGCCAACTTGTGGGAATTATGATATAGTTATATTGGAATAAAATTGGAATAAACTTGATTTTCCAAGGCAAGGAGAAGCATTATGGAACACTTCGTGGAATTTGAAAATGTTTCCAAATACTACCAGACAGGCAGTGTCCGCATCGCCGCAGCGGACCGCCTGAATTTTTACGTGGACAAGGGCGAGTTCTGCATCATCGTCGGGCCGTCCGGTGCAGGCAAGACCACCCTGCTGAACATCCTCGGCGGCATGGACACCTGCGACGAGGGCCACGTCTGGCTCGACGGGCAGGATGTCAGTCGGTTCTCCGAGAAAGAGCTGACCCAATACCGGCGGTATGACGTCGGATTCGTCTTCCAGTTCTACAACCTCGTGCAGAACCTGACGGCGCTGGAAAACGTAGAACTGGCCAGCGAGATCTGCCGCGACCCGCTGGACCCCAAAGCCACGCTGGAAAGCGTCGGCCTCGGCGAGCGGCTGAACAACTTCCCGGCCCAGCTTTCGGGCGGCGAACAGCAGCGCGTCTCCATTGCGCGCGCCCTCGCCAAAAATCCGAAGCTTCTGCTCTGCGATGAGCCGACCGGTGCGCTGGACTACAAGACCGGCAAACAGGTGCTGGCCCTGCTGCAGCGCACCTGCCGCGAGACGGGCCGCACCGTCATCGTCATCACCCACAACACAGCCCTGACGGCCATGGCCGACCGCATCATTCAGGTGAAGAGCGGGCAGATCCTGTCCAACCAGGTCAACGAGCACCCTGTGCCCGTGGAACAGATCGAGTGGTGATTCTTGTGCAGAAAAGTTATCAAAAAAACATCCTCCGGGATCTCAGGGGCAACCTGAGCCGGTTTTTGTCCCTGTTCGGCATCGTGGCACTGGGCGTGATGATCCTGACGGGCCTTGCCAGCTTTGCGCCCAGTATGCGGATCGCCGGGCAGAAATATTACGTACAGCAGAACGTATTCGACCTGCGCGTCCTCTCCACCCTCGGCCTTTCCGAGGACGACATCGACGCCATTGCCGCGACCGAGGGCATCACAGCGGTCCAGCCGGTGAAGTATCTGGACGCCGAGGGCCGCTGGTCCAGCACCGACCAGCCCGCTGTCCTGCGCATCCAGCAGCTCCCGGCAGACCCCGGTGCCGACACGGCCGAGAATCTGAACCGCCCGCTGTTGCTGGCAGGCCGGATGCCCGAAGCTGCCGACGAATGCGTCGTGCATGTCATGGGCCACGGGGAAGAGATCCCCATCGGCACCACGCTGACCTTACCGGACGGCACCGATGGCCTCGCCCGCACCTCTTATACCGTGGTGGGGCAGGTGCAGGACCCGCTGCATTTTTCCTCCGACCAGGAGACTTCCACCGCCGGCGACGGCGTTCTGGACGCCATCGTCTACGTCTCGGATGGTCAGCTGACTGCCGATTATTACACCGTCTGTTATATCAAGGCCGAAAACGCCGACCAGTATGACAACTATTCCGATGAATACCAGACGGCCGTGGATGCCGTCGCCGACCGGCTGACCGCCATCAGCGGCGCACAGTGCACCACCCGCCGGGAAGCCCTCATCGACGACGCCACTGCCAAACTGGCCGATGCCAAGCAGACCTACGACGAGCAGAAAGCAGAGGCCGAACGTCAGTTTGCACAGGCCGAACAGAAGCTCGACGAGGCCGAAGCCCAGCTCACCGCCGCCAAAGCGCAGCTGGAGCAGGGCGAAGCAGAGTACACCTCCGGCAAAGCGCAGCTGGCCCAGCAGAAAGCCGCCCTGCCCGACACCATGCAGAGCGGTGCGGACAAAGTGCTGGACGGCGAGGAGCAGATCCTGGAATTTGAAGATCAGCTCCAGCAGATCGAGCTTCTGGTCAACCTGAAGCAGGTGGCCGACCCGCTGCTGACCTATGCCGAAGCCGCGCTCCACAACGCACAGAAAGCGCTCGACGAGGCCGAACCCGCCGACGAAGAATACACTGAGCTGCGGGATGCCCTCGCCAAGGCACAGGCCGCCTACGACAGCATCTACGCCCAGCTCAACGGCTACCAGCAGCAGCTGGACGAGGGCAAGCGGCAGATGTATGCCCAGGGGCTCCTCTCCTCGCCCAGCCTGTCGAACACCGAACTCGTCACCGAGGCCAAAGCCGCCCTGCGGAAGATGAAGCTGGAACTGATGCAGGGCCAGCTGGGACTTTCCACCGGCACAGCCTCTGCCTATTCCGCCTTTGCTGCCGCCGAACAGCAGCTCGCCGATGCCCGCACCCGGCTGGATGACAGCTGGGCCGAATACGATACCGGCAAAGAGCAGCTGGACGCCTCCCGCACCGAATACGCAACGCAGAAAGCCGAGGCGGAGCAGAAGCTCGCTGACGGCCAGAAGCAGATCGACGATGCCGAAGAGCAGATCTCTGACATCCAGAACGGCGAGTGGTACGTCCTCGACCGGAACAGCACCATGAGCTTCGTCACCTTTGAGCAGTATGCCGACCGGATGGACGCCATCGCACGGGTCTTCCCCGTGTTCTTCTTCCTGGTGGCGGCACTGGTGGCCTCCACCACCATGACCCGCATGGTGGACGAAAACCGCCTGCAGATGGGCACCCTGAAAGCGCTGGGCTACTCCAACACAGCCATTGCGGGCAAGTACCTGTTCTACGGCCTGGCCTCCAGCATCCTGGGCAGCATCCTGGGCATGGCGGTGGGCTTCGTCGTCTTCCCCACCATCATCTGGCAGGCCTATCAGACCATGGTGTTCAGCCTGCCCACCTTCACCCTGCAATTCTACCCCGGCATGGCCGTGGGAAGCGTCCTGCTCAGTGCGGCCGTCATCGGCATCACCACCTGGGAGGCCTGCCGCGCCAGCCTGCGCGAGAAGACCGCCGCCCTGCTCCTGCCCCGCGCACCGGTGGCCGGCAAGCGCATCTTCCTCGAATACATCACCCCGCTGTGGAAGCACATGAGCTTTTCCCAGAAGACCACGGCCCGCAACCTGTTCCGGTATAAGAAGCGCTTCTTCATGACCGTGCTGGGCGTGGCGGGCTGCACGGCCCTGCTGCTCATCGGCTTTGGCATCCAGGATTCCATCCTGCCCATGCTCAACCGCCAGACCACCGAGCTGAACCACAGCGACCTGACCATCTCGTACAGCGACGTCCGAGCCTTTTCCGTGGAACACGGTCTGGGCGATGTGCTGGATTCCAGCGCCGATGTGACCAGCTGGGGCCGTTTCTACAACAAGAGCGTAACCATCTACAATGCCAGCGGCGACAAGCAGACCGTAAGCATCGTGACGGCGGAAGACGAGAGCCAGATGACCGCATATTTCACCTTCCGCACCCGGCAGGGGCACAAGGCCATCCCCTTTGACGACAGCAGTGCCATCCTGACCGAGAAGACCGCCGAGAGTCTGGGCCTTGCGGTGGGCGACACCTTTGAGGTGGAGACCAGCGACGGCAGCCGCAAAACGTTGACCCTGACCGGCATCACCGAGAACTACGTCTTCACCCGGCTGTACCTCTCGCAGGCGCAGCTCCGGACGCTGACGGGCGGCACCCTGCCGGAGTGGAACACCGTTTACGGCCAGACCAACTGCCCCACCTCGGACGACCGCAACACCCTGCGCACCGACCTGCTGGCCTGCAATTACGTCAGCGGCGTCTCCTTCATGGAGGACACGACCGAAATGTTCGACAACCTCATCGGCTGCCTGAACTATGTGGTCATCCTGATCATCGTCTGTGCCGCTGCGCTGGCCGCCGTGGTGCTCTACAACCTCATCAGCGTGAACCTTGGCGAGCGCAAAAAGGAGCTGGCCACCATCAAGGTTCTGGGCTTCTTCGACAACGAGGTCTACCGCTACATCTTCCGCGAGATCGACCTGCTGGCCTTCATCGGGTCGCTGGCGGGCCTTGCGCTGGGTGTGCCGCTGCATCAGTTCATCGTCCGCACCGTGGAGATGGACCAGATGATGTTCATCCGCTCCATCGCGCCCCGCAGCTACCTGTTCAGCGTAGCCCTCACCCTCTTCTTCACCGTCGTCGTCTGCCGCCTCATGCGCCGCCATGTCCGGAACATCAGTATGGTCGAAAGCATGAAGGCACCGGAATAAGAAAGCATCTCCGCAAAAAACTCCCCTCGGCCGTGGATGGCTGAGGGGAGTTTTTGTAGTTTGTCAGGTTCTTGCCAGCACCGGCAGCGCGGCGATCTCATCCTGCAGCTCTCTGGCCTGGGTCTTTGTGAGCTTTTTGCAGGAGACCATCCGGTCCAGCACCACCTGCGAGCGCTTGAGCGCCAGCTCCGGGCTGGAATGGGGCGAGTAGGCGGACGGCGCATTGGGCAGGCCCGCCAGCAGGACGCATTCGGCGGAGGTCAGCTCCGCAGGCGTCTTGCCAAAGTAGCCTTCCGCCGCCTCGGCGATGCCGTAGCATCCGCTGCCGAAATAGATCGTATTCACGTACATCTCAAAGATCTGCTGCTTGGAACAGTGCTTTTCGATGTCCAGCGCCGCGAAAAGTTCCGCCGCCTTGCGGGCAAAGTGCTTCTCCTGCGTGAAGTAGATGTTCTTTGCCAGCTGCTGGGTCAGGGTGCTGCCGCCTTCGGCCAGCGAGCGGGTCCGCAGGTCTGTCCACAGCGCCCGGACGATGGCCACCGGGTCCACGCCGTGGTGCAGCTCGAACCGGCTGTCCTCCACGGCGATGACGGCGTCGATGTAGGTCTGGGGGATGGCATCGCAGGTGGTGAATCCGGGGTGGGCCGAGAGGGTCTCGTACAGCTGCGCCGCCGGGAGTTCGGGCTGGGTGCCACGGTAGAGTTTCCAGCCCTGTACCCCCAGCACAGTCCCCGCCGCAGCCAGCACCAGCAGTGCCAGCAGCAGCGCCCAGCACAGCAGCCGTTTGAGGAGATCCTTCAGTGTCCGCATCGCGTTCGCTCCTTTCACCTTCTGAATGGTATTATCCTACCCGATTTCACCGTTCTTTTCAAGCAGATTTTGTGAACATTCCGCCGCAGACCGCTCAGGCCCGGACATCGCATCTGCGCAGCAGAAAATGTGCCAGCAGAAAGAACACCACCAGCCACCCCAGACAGCTGGCTGCAAACAGCCCGTAGCTGCCAGCCAGAGCATCCGCACTTTTGTTGGAGTTCATACCGAGCTGCATCAGGGAATAGGGCCACAGCAGCCCAAAGCCCTTGGAACTGATAAAAATGCCGGTAATGCCGCCCAGCAGCCCCAGAAAAATGGGCACGGCAAAGCTGCGGATGACCATGGCCAGCACCAGCTGTGCGGCAATGACGGCCAGTGCGCCCAGCAACCCCCGCAGCAGAAAGAGCGGCAGCCGAACCGGCGGCCAGCCGGGCAGATGGGCAAATACCTTGCCGCAAAACGCGAACAGCGCGAACACAAAACCGTGGGTCAGAAGCGCCAGCTTTGTCACCACCGCAAACTTTGCGGCAAACAGGTCCAGCGGCGGTACGGGGCTTGCCATGATAAGGTTCCAGTTGTGCCCCAGATGCTCCAGCCGCCACAAGTAGGCAGCATAGGTGGCTACCATGGCAGGGAAGAAAAGCATGGAATAAAACAGGGTGTGCTGGGTCCACAGGCTGTACCAGCCGTCGGTGAGGATCTCAAGATTTTGCAGATAATTGAACGTGCCATAGGTGGCGGAAAGAATGGGCAGCACAAAGAACATGGCCCAGATGGGGGATGCGTGGAGCTTGCGGTTCTCCGCAAGAATACAGCGTTTCAGCATGGTTTTATACCTCCTCGTCCTGTACCTTGCGCCACGCAAGGGCAAACAGCACAGCGCCCAACGCAAGGGTGAAGGCCAACAGTCCCCAGTTGAAGGGGCGGGTGCCGTAGGTGACGGTGTGGGTAGCCTTGTCCCAGTTCGCCACTTCGTAGGCGCTCAGAGGGATGTAGTACCCAAAAGGTACAAAGTAACTGGCAAGCGGCGGCATAAAAGCAGAGAACAGCCCAACCAGCGCCCCTACGATGCCCACGCAGAGCGCCGGCAGGGGATTGCCCACCCACAGCATCAGCAGAAATTCGCCAAAGAAAAGCATTGCGTCCACCGCCAGTGTGCAGACAAACAGATAGACCAGCTGCCCGGTGGGAAAGGCTTCGGTATAACCATGAATGCGCCCCAGCACCGGAACGCAGGCCAGCTCCAGCACCGTGACCAGCAGAACTTCCAGCACTCCAAAGACCGCCTTGCCTGCAAACAGACTGCGTCGGCTTTGCAGGGTGTAGAGCAGCTTGGCGGTGTTGCCTTTGATCTCCATATCCCACAGCCGGGAGGCCAGAACTGCCATCATCACCGGCATCAGAATGGCCTCAATGACGGGCAGGCTGTAAAGCAGGGCGCTGTAACCGTTGGCAAGCTCCTCCGGGTCTGCCGGGGCAAGGCCGCCCACCCACAGCACGACGATGCCTGGGATGAGCAGGCAGATGGCAAGGTCGTGCCGACGGTGGGCTTTTTGCAGTTCTGCACGGAAAGCTGTCATCTTACGCCACCTCCCCGCTGTTCTGGGTCAGGCTGAGGAAGATATCCTCAAGGCTCTTTGTCTGGGCCGTCAGCCCAACGACACCTGCCCCGCGTTCGGCAAGCGCACAGACCAGTGCCGCCAGCGCGGCATCGTCCTGCGGCGGCAGCAGAACGGCGTCCGGCTCCTCCGTCCGGGCTGCTGCCTGCATCCCCTGCTCGTTCAGCACGGCAAGGGCCTTTGACACATCCAGCACCCGCAGCAGAATGCCGCCCCGGCTGTGTTTTTGCAGCTGCTGCAAAGAACCCTCGAACAGCAGCTTGCCGTGGTTCAGGATGCCCACCTGATCCACCATCTGCTCGATCTCGCCCAGCAGATGGCTGGAGATCAGCACAGTGGCTCCGGTGGTCTGCGGCATGGCGGCAATCAGGCTGCGCATCTCCTGAATGCCCGCCGGGTCCAGACCGTTGGTGGGCTCGTCTAAAATCAGCAGTTTGGGGCTGCCCAGCAGCGCCATGGCAATGCCCAGCCGCTGCTTCATGCCAAGGGAATATTGCCCCACCTTCCGGTCAGCGTCTTTGGTCAGGTGCACGATGTCCAGCACCCGGTCGATGTCCCGGCGCTCCACCTCCTTCAGGTCGGCCACGATGGCCAGATTCTCCCGCGCCGTCAGGTGGAGATAGCCGGACGGTGATTCGATCAGACTGCCGGTCTGCCGTAGCAGGGCAATGCGGTTCGATTCGTTCAGGGTGTGCCCCAGCAGCTCCACGCTGCCGCCGGTGGGGTGCACAAGCCCCAGCAGCATCTTCATGGTGGTGGATTTGCCCGCACCGTTGGGGCCTAAAAAGCCGTAGACACAGCCCTCCGGGACGGTCAGGTTCAAATGATCCACCACCGGGTGACCATGGTAGCTTTTGCAAAGGTCGTGCGTTTCGATCACAGATTTCATGCTATCCGCTCCTTTTCGTGTTTCCTGTTGTTCGGAACACGTTCAGGATACACCCGCTGCCTTAATCCACCCGGAAGCCGAGCTTAATTTGGCCTTAAATTTTCGGCAAAGCGCTGCTCTGCCGGGCCATTTGTGGTATAGTGAAGAAAAAACGCACAAAGGAACACGAACGCTATGACTTCCATCTATGATGCCGAACTTCTTCTGGTGGACGACAACCCGGACCTGCTCCGCCTGCTCTGCGAACAGCTGAGCGGGGCCGGGTATCACCACATCCGCACCGCAGCCACCTGTGCCGCTGCGCGGGCTGCCTTCGACGCCGCACCGCCCCACTTGATGGTGCTGGACATCAACCTGCCGGACGGCGACGGTTTTTCGCTGTTCCGGGCGCTGCGGGCCAGAGCGGATGTCCCGGCGCTGTTCCTCTCCGCACGGGATGCCGATGCAGACCGGCTGTTCGGGCTGGGCCTTGGCGCAGACGATTATCTGACCAAACCCTTCCTCATGCAGGAGCTTCTCTTGCGGGTACAGCACATTTTGCAGCGGGTCTACCGCACCGAGCTGGCGCGGGGTGCCTCGCAGCAGCTGACACTGGGGGACCGCATCGTCCAGCTCAACGATGCGCTGGTCCAGCTTCCGGACGGTTCCGCCCTGCCCCTGACAGCCACCGAACTGGCTCTGCTGCGCAAGCTGGCCGAGAATCGGGGCCACATCGTGACCTATGACGCCCTGTGCGAAGCCGTCTGGGGCGCGGATTACTACGGCTGTGAAAACAGTTTGAACGTCCACATCCGCCACCTGCGCGAAAAGCTGGAGCCCCTGCCCGGCAGGCCGCAGTTTCTGCGCACCGTGCGGGGCATCGGCTACAAACTGGCCGGGGAGGTACGCTCATGAAAACCTTTTCGCGCCTTCTCCGGCGGTATCTGCTGGCGGCGGTGAGCATCGTGCTGCTGATGTTCGTGCTGGGCACCAGCTTTTTGGGCTGGGTGCTCTGGCGGGAAGGGCAGCGCCCCCAGCGGGAATACTCTTACAGCAACATTGCCGATTCCATGGTGCAGACTGCCGACGGCCTTGCCTTCGGCCCGCAGCACACCCCCGAAGAATGGATGGACGGCTACTCCTGGGCCATGGTGCTGGACGCCGACGGCCGGGTGATCTGGAGCTATGCACTGCCCCGGACGCTCGACCGCCGCTACACCTCCAGCGATGTGGCCCGGTTCTCGCGCTGGTATCTGGACGACTACCCGGTCTTCTGCTGGACGGAGGACTACGGGCTGTTCGTGGCCGGTACGGAGCCGGGCAGCATGTGGAAGTACACGGCCTACGCCTCGCCGGGGATGCTGACCGACGTTGCCGGGTTCCTCCTCCCCTGCCTGCTTGGGATGCTGGCGGCCGAACTGGCCGTCTGCTTTCTGCTCAGCTGGCGGGGTGCCAGAGAACTGCTGGCCCTTGCCCGGCGGGACAATGCCCGCACCCAGTGGATCGCGGGCGTCAGCCACGATGTGCGCACCCCGCTGGCGCTGATCTTAGGCTGGGCCGAGCAACTGGAGCAGGATGCAGCCCTGCCCGCCCCGGCACGGCAGAAAGCCGGTGGCATCCGCACCCAGAGCGAGCGGCTGCGCACCCTCATCGACGATCTGAACCTGACCAGCAAGCTCCAATATGGAGCCCAGCCCCTCCGGCGGGAGCTGCTGACCGTCGGCCCGCTGCTGCGGCAGCTGGTGGCCCAGTTCTGCGACAGCCCCCTGGCCGACCAGTGCGACCTCTCGCTGACCCAGACCCTCGATGCCGAACAGGCCCAAATCTCTGCAGACCCCGCCCTTCTGGGGCGGCTGGTGGAAAACCTGCTCAGCAACAGCGTCCGGCACAACCCGCAGCCGGTGACCGTCTGCCTGTGTGCCGAGGTCCGCAGCCGTCAGCTCTGCCTGACCTTCACCGACGACGGCGTCGGCTACCCGCCCGCCGTGCTGGCCGCGCTCAAAGAGCCGGAATCCTCTGAGGATGTTCCCCACATCCTCGGCCTGCATGTCGTGGAGCAGATCGCCGCCGCCCACGGCGGAACTGCCGTGTTCGAACAGAACCACCCCCATGGAGCCAGAGCGGTCATCCGCCTCCCGCTGGGGGAGCTGGCGCGAAGCGCCTGAGAGGGCCATACCTCACCGTTTCAGCTTCTCTTCGATCTTCTCCTTCTCCAGCCCCTCGCCAATGACGATGAGCACCTCCTGCCCATTGGGAATGCCCGCAGCGGTCAGGCCGTCGGCGGTGGCGTTCAGCTCCACCCAGCCGCCTGCATCCCGCACGAAGCCCTTCACCCGCAGCACATGGCCACAGGCAGGGTCGGTGAACAGCGACGGGATGTTCCGTTCCAGCTGCTCCCGCGGCAGGCCCAATTCCAGAAAATAGGCCGAACCAAAGGCCCTGTGCTCGTCAAAATGCAGCTTTTCGCAGCTGGCCTGCCGATAGCCGCAATGGTCGAGGGCCGCGAAGTCGGCATCCGTCAGGTCGGCCCAGTCTTTGGTCAGAAACTCGCCGGGCTGGAAGCTCCGGCTGCACTTGCAGGCGGTCAATGCACGGCGCAGATGTTCCTGTGCGGCCTGCATGTCCGCAGCGTCAGCCAGCTGGCTCCGGCTGAACACCACCCTCCCTGCGTTGGCCGCCTCGGACGCCAGGATATAATCGGCCTGCGCCGAGAGGGTCTCCGGCAGCAGCGCATCCACGATGGCGATGACATTGCCCAGCTGATACCACCGGTCCAGCGGGTCGTCCCGCAGGACATCGAAGAACTCGTCCACGTCAAAAATGCCGCTCGGCTCCACGAGTACCCGGTCAAAGCCGCGCATCGCCATGGAGATGAGCTTGGTGCGCATCCGGCGCTGGTGGGTGTCGCAGTCACACCCGCCGCTGATCGTCTCGATCTCGCAGTGGTCGCCCAGAAGGTCCTGCACCAGCATGGCGTCCACGTTCACGGCGCCGAAGTCGTTTTCCAGAATGCAGACATTGTGCCCCTGTGCCACCAGATACGCCGCGTACCGGCGCAAAAATGTGGTCTTTCCGGCTCCCAGAAAGCCGGTGATGAGATCTACCTGTACCATCGTTGTCCCCTCCGCTGTTTTGATTTCAGGGTCAGTATACTATAACCGGCAAAAACAAGCAAGGGGAAGGCGCATGGCCCTCCCCTTGTCTGGTCCTTATAGAAACTCTACACTTCCATCCTCGATGTGGTACATACCGATTCAGCGGCCCACCGGATCGCGGCCAAAAAAAAGACGCCGGTGCAGCGCACTGCATCAGCGTCCGGAGGATTATTTTCTCTTATGCGTGGTTGAAGCCCTTGCCGAAGACCTCGGTGGTGCTCAGCATGGACATGAAGGCGTTCAGATGCTCTTTGTGGATGAATTCCTGCAGCTGGTCGGCCTCGTGGCGGGTGAGGGTGGTGTAGATGATGTAGTGGGGCTTATCGGTGTAGGCACCGAAGCAGGGCGTATAGGTCGCGCCGCGCATCAGCTTGCGCATGACGAAATCGCAGATGGGTTTCTTTTCATCACAGACGATGAGGATGGCCTTGCACATCTTGATCTTTTCCAGCACAGCGTCGATGACCAGCGACTTGACCGTCAGACCTACGAAGGAATAGAGCGCCGTGTACAGGTCGAAGACGAAGCAGGCCGCGATGACCATGAACAGGTCGGTGATGAACAGCGCGACCGCGATGCTGTGGATGTGGGTGTATTTCTCCACGATGAGGGCGATGATGTCGGTGCCGCCGGACGACGCGCCCACATTGAACAGCAGTGCCGAGGCGATGGCCGGCAGCGCAATGGCGAAGAGCAGGTCCAGCATGGGCTGGTCGGACAGCGGGCCGCTGAGGGGGCAAAGCTTTTCAAAAACCATCAGCTCCGCCGACATTACAAAGGTCGCATAGCCCGTGGTCATGGCGAACTCTTTGCCCAGAAAGATGAGGCCCACCACCAGCAGCACGAGGTTCGCCGCCGAGGAGAAGGCCGAGGCCGACATCGGGGTCAGTTTGGCCACCAGAGCCGCCGTACCGGTCACGCCGCCAAAGACGAAGTTGTTGGGGAACTTGAAGAAGTACACGCCCACCGACATGATGGAGATGCTCAGTGTGATGAGGACGTACTGCTTGACGTACTTCATCACCTTTTCCCGCAGGGTCATTTCCGCAGATATTTCCATAAACTCTCTTTTCCTTTTTCCTGATCAACCAAACAGTTTTTTCGTATTGTGGATATAGACTGACAGCACCAGCCCGACACAGATATACAGCATCATCACCGAGCTGCCGCCCGCCGAATAGAATGGCAGGGTGACGCCGATGACGGGCAGGACGCGCAGGTTCATCCCCACATTGACCGCGATCTGGGCCATGAGCGCCCCGCCGATGCCGGCGCAGATGAAGGTACCCAGCAGATCTTCACTGCGGGCACCGGTCAGAAAGGTCTTGATGACGATGGCGAACAGCACCCCCAGCACCACGCAGCAGCCCACAAAGCCGGTCACGTTGCCGATCCAGCTGAAGATGAAATCGTTGTGGGCGTTGGGCACACTGTAATAACCGCCGCCAAAGAGTCCGTTGCCGAAGATGCCGCCGCTGCCCAGCGCGATCTCGCCGCGCTGCTGCTGGTAGATGATGTTCTTCCAGATGGCCTCGCTGGGGGCCCAGCCGGTCTTGTTCTCCGGGTCCAGCACAGCCAGGATGCGGTACCACTGGTAGCCCTTGCCGATTTTATCGCTGAAAAAGGCAAAGGCCGCCGCCATTGCCATGCCCGCTGCCGCCAGTGCCCCGATGATATACTTCCAGCTCAGGCCCGCCGCAAACATCATGCTGCACCCGATAATGGCATAGATGATGGCCGTGCCGTCGTCGCCCTGCACATGGATGATGAGGATGGGGACGGCCAGATGCAGCAGCAGCTTGCCCAGCTCCTTCGGCTCGTTGATGCGCCCCCGCACATTGTTCAGGTGCATCGCAAAGGTCAGGATGAAGCTGATTTTGGCCAGCTCGGTGGGCTGCAGGGTGAAGCCGCCCAGCTTGTACCAGGAGTAGTTGTCGGTGTCGCCTGCATTGTAGCCGATGGTCAGCGGGCCGACGGTCACGTTCCGGATGAACAGCGTCGGCAGCACCAGGCCCCAGGTCAGGGCCACATGCACCGGCCACACCTTGACGAGGCTGCGGTAGTCGATGTTGGACAGCAGCAGCGCCACCACGATGCCAACGAGGGCCGAAACGCCCTGCACCAGTGCGCGGCGGTAGTCGCCGATGCCGGTGATCTGGCCCGTGATCTCATCCACGGCAAATCCATTGCCCTGCTTCGCCGCCCAGGACGACAGCGCCACACAGGCCATTACGCTGCTGAAAATGCACAGCAGCAGGTACACTTTATCCGTTCGTTTGAAATATCGTTGAATGCTCTCCAAAGAAGCACCGCCCTTTCGTGTTCCAGCAGGGGGAGCTTTTTCCGCTGCTCCCCCATTTTAGTGTATTATACAGCAATGCGTGATTCTGCGCAAGACGGGGTGTATTTTTCACAGATTTTTCGTGCGGCTGTGACAGCTTTGCAAAATCCTGCCGACCGGCCTTGACAAAGCGGAACAGACCCTCTACAATGGACGTGGAAGCCCTGCCGACCGGCAGGCCCTCTGGAGGACTTTTTGCATGAAAGCACCCGTTCAACGATTTTTATCTGCGCTCTGCGCATTGAGCTTTTTGCTCGCTGCCCTCTTCCCCACTGCCGCACTGGCAGCCGGGGCGGACGACCTGGCCGTTTCCAACACCCTGACCCGCGAGGATGCGGCCCAGATGCAGGAGGCGGACAGCGCCGTTGCGGCCCTGACGGACAGCGGCGATTTTGCTGCGCTCTCCCGCGCCGAGCGCTTTGCCGCCGCACAGGCCCAGCTCCAGCAGCTGGCGGAACAGGGCCTTGTTTCGGTGCGCTCGATCTACATAGACGAAGCGAACGGCATGGTCAGCTTCTCCTACAGCTGCGGTGTGCAGGGTGGCATCCTCGTGGATGACCCGGAGGAGGAAAACGCCGCTGTGACCCTCTCCCAGATGCCCTCGGTCGATCTGCAGGAGATGTCCAATGCCCCCCGCGGAAATCTTGGCTCGGCCATGATCTACTATGCCTTCGACAACACGGTCAACAGCTCCCGCTATCCTTATTACTCTTATATGAAAGGTTTCTGGACGGCCATGGGGCTGAACACCCGCATCGACACGATGGTCACAGTGGCAGACCTACGCCGGATGGACCGGTACGACCTGTGCATCCTGAGCGCCCATGGTGCCTACTACACCTACGCGCGCGGCCTGTTCCGGCAGCTGCGCACCGAACCGGTCATCCTGCTGACGGAGGAATCCAGCATGACGCGGGACCTCTTCTACGGCTTTGACCTGCTGACCCACCGGGTCATCAAGATCAACGGCCGGTACTGCGTCACAGCGGGCTTCTTCAAGAATGCCTACCGCTTCGGCCAGCTGAAGGACACCCTCGTCTACTCCGAGACCTGCGAGTTCCTGGGTGTGGACGACAGCATCGACCTCTCGATGGCAAACGCCCTGCTGGCAGGCGGAGCCTCCGCTGTGGTGGGCTATGTCAACAATGTCTACACCGTTTACTCCCGCAGTATGCTGTGGGACACGGTCAACTACCTCATCCTGGGGCAGAACATCGGGCAGGCCGTAGCACACGCGCAGGCAACCTATGGCACAGATGACCTCGTCTGGTACACCGCGCAGGGCGGCAAGCGCCCCCACGCGGCGGCGGCCTACACCATGCTGCTGGGCGATGCCGATGCGGCCCTGCCCATCATCGAAGAGCCTGCCGACGAGACGCCCGTACAGCAGGCCGCGTAAGCGTTGCACTTTGAGGCGATTTATAGTATACTGGGGGATGGCAGAAATCTGCCATCCTCTTTTTCAAACCCTCAGTCCCGCCTTCGGTCCGCCGGGGCGGATTGAGCCTCCAGATGGGAGTGCATCTTATGTCTCAATTCATCACGACTTCGCGGGAGGAGACCGTGGCACTGGGCAGGCGGCTGGCCGCTGCCCTGCCGGACGGCTCCCTCATCGCGTTTACCGGCGGTCTCGGCGCAGGCAAGACCGCTTTCTGCGAGGGCCTGGCCGAGGGCCTTGGCTGCACCGACCCGGTCAGCAGCCCCACCTTTGCCATCGTGAACTATTACCGCGGCCCGCGCCCGTTCGCACATTTTGACCTCTACCGCATCTCCACCGAGAACGACCTGTGCGCGGCCGGGTTCTACGATTATCTGGATCAGGGGGCCATCGTCGCCGCCGAGTGGAGCGAGAACTTCGCCGACCTGCTGGCGCTGGAAGACCCGATCCGCATCCACATCGAGCGGCTGGACGATACCACCCGCCGCATCACGATTGAGGGGGTCGAACTATGAACATTTTAGCCGTGGACACCGCCGGAAAGACCGTCGGTGTGGCCCTGATGCAGGGCGACCGCCTGCTGTATGAGTGCTATCTGGATGCCGGGATGACCCACAGCGAGACGCTGATGCCCCTCATCGACGGCTGCCTCAGGCTCTGCGGCCTGACCTGCAAGGACATCGACCTGTTCGGCGTCAATGCCGGCCCCGGCAGCTTCACCGGCCTGCGCATCGGGCTGGCTGCGGTCAAGGGCCTTGCCTTCCCGCGCGAAACGCTCTGCGCCCCGGTCTCGACGCTGGAAGCGCTGGCCGCTGCCCACACCGGCGAGGGCACCGTGCTCTGCGCACTGGATGCCCGCCGCGCACAGGTATACAGCGCTGCGTTCGACCTGGCCACCCACGCACGGCTGCTGGACGACGACGCCCGCGCCGTGGCCGACCTTGCCCAATTTGTAGAAAATTGTAAAAAGCCCCTGTTTTTTGTTGGTGATGGCGCATCTCTGTGCTATAATAAATACAGCAATGTTCCGGGTGTGCTCTGTGTGCCGCCTGCCCTGCGGGGCGGGCGGGCCGCAGCCGTCGCGCTGGTGGCAAAGCAGATGGCCGAGCGGGGCGAAGCCGTCCTGCCCGAAGCCCTTCTGCCGGATTACCACCGGCTGAGCCAGGCCGAGCGGGAACGCGCCGAGCGCCTTGCCGCCGAAGCCGCCCAGAACGTCAAAACGGATAATGGAAAGGACTAAGACCATGGCAAAACCCATTGCTCTCGCCGCTGACCACGGCGGATTTGAACTGAAAGAAGCCGTCAAGGCTCATCTGGACGAGCTGGGGCTGGAGTACATCGACTTCGGCACCCACAGCACCGCCAGCGTGGATTATCCCGATATGGCCCTGCCCGCCTGCGACGCCGTCGTGAGCGGCCAGTGCAGCAAGGCCCTGCTGTTCTGCGGCACCGGTGTCGGCATCAGCATGGCCGCCAACAAGGTCAAGGGCATCCGCGCCTGCTGCTGCTCCGACAGCTTCAGCTGTGAGTACACCCGCCGCCACAACGATGCCAACGCCCTGTGCATGGGCGGCCGCGTCGTCGGCCCCGGCCTGGCCTGCCAGCTGGTGGATCTGTTCCTGAACACCCCGTTCGAGGGCGGCCGCCACGCCAACCGCATCGCCAAACTGATGGCGATCGAGAACCGGTAAACCTGTCCGTTCGACCTCTCCGTCATCGCTGGCGAGCCGAAGGCGAGACTGAGAGGTTTTATCCAATAAAAAAGGAGCGTTTATTATGACCCCTATGATCGTTGAGCATCCCCTGCTGCAGCACAAGATCAGCCTGCTTCGCAACAAGCAGACCGGCACCAAGGAGTTCCGTGACCTCGTTGGCGAGATCGCGACCCTGCTGTGCTACGAAGCCACCCGTGACCTGCCTCTGGAAGAGGTCGAGATCGAGACGCCCATCACCATGGCAAAGACCAAGGTCCTGGCTGGCCGCAAGCTGGCTCTGGTGCCCATCCTGCGCGCAGGCATGGGTATGCTGGACGGTATGCTGACCCTGCTGCCCGCCGCAAAGGTCGGCTTCATCGGCCTGTACCGCGACGAGACCACCCTGCAGCCCGTGGAGTACTTCTGCAAGCTGCCCCAGGATATCGCCGAGCGCGACGTCCTGGTCCTGGACCCGATGCTGGCCACCGGCGGCAGCGCCATCGACGCCATCAGCCAGATCAAGAAGCACGGCGCAAAGCGGATCAAGTTCATCGGCCTGATCGCTGCTCCGGAAGGCATTGAGGCCCTGCACAAGGCACACCCCGATGTCGATATCTATCTGGGTGCCAAGGACGACCACCTGAACGAGAACGGTTACATCGTGCCCGGCCTGGGTGACGCAGGCGACCGTATCTACGGCACCAAGTAATCTCAACCGAACGAAAAATGGCTGTGCAGCCGGGCTGCACAGCCATTTTTTGTTGCTTATCTGCCGCGGCCACCGCCGCCGCCATGGAACGAGCCGCCGCCTGCGTGGAAGCTCCCGCCGCCAAAACTGCCGCCGGAGCGTCCGCCGCCCATGCCGCCGCCAAAGGAACC
>ONZW01000562.1_pt1 | contig 26182 bp, 17 predicted proteins | sample 1671071 | NCBI WGS metagenome assembly ONZW01 (sample SAMN06348119, study PRJEB24527) | human gut metagenome | biome: human gut; feature: ankylosing spondylitis patient; material: feces | host: Homo sapiens | place: China | collected 2015-10
TGAGCGCCTTCTACTGGTGTCAGAACTTCTTCTCCATCTGCTTCTGTCACTTCCAGCCACTGGGTAAACTCATATCCATCCTTCGGCTCTGCTTTCACCGTGATCTCTGTTCCCTCTTTGTAGATGTTTCCTTCATTTGCAGGATCCATTGTGACCGTTCCCATCTGCGGATCCGGTGACTCTACATAGATCAGGTAGGAATGCTCTACTTCTTTAAAGTTTGCAGTCAGTTCCATATTTTCCTGGATCTGGAATACGTACGGATTCTCCTTGCTGACAATCTCCTGGGTTCCTTTCTTTGTGAATCCTACGAATTCATAATCCTCGGATGCCGGCACTGCACTCACCTTGATCTCGGTTCCTGCCTCATAGGTATCCTGCTGCGGTTCTACTGCAACGCTTCCCATCTTCTCATCATTTGCTGCAACAGAGAATGTATATTTTTCTGCAGGGATCTTTTCAAAGTTTGCAGTCAGATCCAGATCCTTTGTCACCTCAAATACATATGGATTGGACTCACTGATCACGTTTCCTTCTGCATCGGTCCAGTTTACAAAACGGAATCCTTCGTTTGCCACTGCGATAACTTCTGCTTTTTCTCCTTTTTTGTAGCTTCCGTCTGCTGAATCAATGGTTACAGTTCCCATTGTATTGTCATTGGCTTTGATCGTTACATGGAAGACTTCTTCTGGCACTTCTTCTTTCACAAAGTTTGCAGTCAGATCTGTATTTTCTGTGATTGCAAACTTGTATGCTGCTTCTGTGCTGACTTCTTCCTCTGTTCCGGTCTTTGTCCAGTTTACAAAGCGGAATCCTTCCTTCGCTTCTGCTTTGACTGTTACCTCAGTTCCTGCTTCATAGGAATCCTGCTGTGGTTCTACACTCACGATTCCCATTTCTTCTGCATTCGCTGCTGCCTTCAATGTGAAGTTCTCTTTTTCCGGCTCTGTAAATGTAAACTTAAATGGAGCTGGAATTGATTCATTTCCTGCGTTATCTACTGCTGTAATACGTACCTCATAAACAGTTCCGACTTCCAGTTTATCCATTGTAAATTCTGTGTTCTTACTGTCCCCGATCTTCACACCATTCTGATAAATATTATAGCTTGCCACGTCTGTGTCAGCCGGTGCTGTCCATGTCAGCTTTGCTGAATCCTCATCAACAGGTGTTGCTTTGATTTCTGTAGCGACTCCCGGTTTTACCACATCTGTTGTTGTAATTCCGTGAATTTCAATCGCATTTTCAGACGGCACATCTTTTGTATTCAGCGCAAAAATGTTAAAGTCATAAGTCACACCCGATTCCAATCCTTCAATCCGGATTCGCGTATCTGAGGTCTTGACTTCCTGATCATTCCATTTTACAAGATAAGATGCTGCACCCTTTACCTGACCCCATTCCAGAATCACAGCTGAACTTTCAACATGTACTGCTTCTCCTTGTACTTCTCCGATTTCCGGAACATTTGGATCTCCAAGTGCTTCCATCGCCGCATTCAGAGCTGCTGCTGCTTTTTCAACCGCATCCTGATCTGCATCCGCATTATTCATTACTTCTACTGCCACTTTGTATGCTTCCTTAAATGCTTCCCATTTGTCCGCATCATATGCGCCCTCTATGAGTCCGGCCCCGCTTTCGATGGCTGTCTGAAGATCCGCTTTATTCACCTCCGCTGCCTGTACCGGTGCGAAGATTTTTAAGTAGTCAAGGTTTGCCTGTGTTTTTCCGTCACGAGCTACAATTGTGCATCTGATTGTATGCTGTTTGTTCTCAAGATTTTTTGCTTCAAAAATCTTCTGCTGTGGATCTCCTCCACCGGATCCCGCTAATGATACATTTTCAGCTTTTCCACCATCAATGCTTACATCATAACTTGCAAAGTTTGCATGTTTCTGTGCATAAACTTCAATTCCAGTTCCTGTAAACGTATATTCAAAATATTTACCTGCCTGGTTTCCAGTTGAAGGAACTTCTGTCTTTGTCTTTCCATGATGTTTCTCCGGCTCTCCAGCCCATGTAGACCATTCAGAGCCGCTCCAGCTAATCGCATCATTTCTCTTTCCATCCTCAGATGCATCTTCTACGATCGTCTCTCCGGAACCAAGGTCTCCAAAGAGTGCCACAGTCAGTTTACAGCTTCCGCTCACTTCAGAATCGGCATTTGCTGTTGCTGTGATCGTCACTTCTCCGTTTTTCTTGTGAACTGTCACCAGTCCGTTTTCATCTACGGATGCGATGCTTGTATCAGAAGAAGTCCATGTAACACTCTTGTCTTTTGTATCTCCCGGTGTTACTTTTGCCTGCATCTGTACAGTGCCTTCTTTTCCGATCGTTGTAATTCCGGAAACTGTAGATACTTCTACTTTCTCCGGCAGTGTGATCGTATTATCCAGAATATTCAGAGCATCCAGTTCTACTTTTGTACCAGAACTTGCATCTACTTTTTCATTGAGCACTTTCAGCTCTAATGTATGTGTACCATGCTTCAGATCATCCTTTTTAAATACAACCTGCTGACGTTTTGTAGTAGAACTGTATGTATCTACCTTTCCGCAAGACTCTCCGTCAATAAATACTTCGTATTTTCCACGGTCTGTATTTGTGCAAGTAATCACTTCGATGCCTGTTCCCACAAACTCCAGTTCTACAGTCTCTTTTCCTGTCGGTTTGTTCAGATACTTGATCGTATCCTTGTAGTTGCCTTCGTTTGCTGTGTCCCAGTCACCCCATGCACCTGTATACACAATATGCGGATCCTTATTATCAATCTTTCCTGCTCCAAGCGGCTCTGTCAGCTCTACTTTTTCACTGAGCTTTGTCTCTTTGCCATCGACTACTGCTGATACCTGATATCGGATCGTACCCAATGCCTTATCTGCATTTTTATCAATGTATTCTGTTTTTTCTACACCGCCTGCAATTTTCTGTACGTCTCCGGACTCAATCTGACGATATACATTGTAAGTAATGTCTTTGTCTTTTTTCGTCTTGACTTCATCCCATGTCAGTTTTCCTGTATTATCATCTGTACGTTTTGCAGATAATCCTGTCGGTGCCTCCCCTTTCACAGGAACATCTTTGACATAATACGTCTGTCCGGCCTGTGTCTCAAAGGAAACTCTGTCCTGAGATTCTACTTTTACATCTACAACATTTCCATTTGCATCTGTAATTGTTGCAAAGGAAGCATTTGGAACCTGAACAGTTGCTGTTCCTCCGTTATTTGAAAGAATCTCTGCGCTTGTCAGATGTTTGTTCTTCCAGTTCATGGATACTTCAAAGTTTCCGCGTGCAACCAGTCCGCTGACACTTCCTGATGCCCATGCATCCGGCAGTGCAGGAAGCATATTGATATATCCCATGTTGCTCTGCAGAAGCATCTCTGCAACACCTGATGTCATCCCAAAGTTTCCGTCGATCTGGAATGGCGGATGCGTATCCCAGAGATTGGTCATAATTCCGTTTTTAAACAGATCTGTGATCAGCTTATATGCACGGTTTCCATCTGCCAGTCTTGCCCATGTATTGATTCGCTGTCCCATTCCCCAGCCGGTACTTTCATCTGTACGGTTGTTCATGGACACTCTTGCTGCCTCAAAGTACTCCGGTGTATCAGATGAGATCAGATCTCCCGGGAAAAGTCCCAGCATATGGGAAATATGTCTGTGCCCGTATCCCTGTCCCATACTGTTTACAGTCGTTTCTTCATACCACTCTTTGATCTGTCCGCTATCGCCAATCTCGATCGGTCCTTTTAACCTGGACTGATGATCTTTCCATGTTGCCACCAGATCCGCATCAACACCAAGAGTTTCTGCTGCTTTGATAGTATCCTCATATAACTGCCAGATCAGTGTCTGCTCATAAGTATTACCTGCCGTTCTTGGTCCATGCTCCGGTGAATAACTTGGTGAAGATACCAGATGTCCGGTTCCATCATCTATCAAAATATTATCGTAGAAAATTGCCTCTTCCTTCATCATTGGATAGATGTAATTTTGCATATAGGATACATCACCTGTAAATTCATAGTATTCCCAGCAATTCTGAAGAATCCACGGTACCGCTGCCGGTGACCATCCCCAGTCAAATGACCATCCCGGACAAGTCCATCCAAACGGATTGTTCTGGGTATGTGCCATAAATCCCTGATCCACACCTGCATAAATTTTTGCAGTAACACGTCCTGGTTCTCTTAAAGAATCTACGTACGAAATCAACGGCTGCGCACACTCTGCCATATTCGTAGAATAGGTCGGCCAGTAGTTCATCTGCAGATTAACATTCATATGATAGTCAGAATGCCATGCTGAGCTGTTCGCTCCAACCCAGATTCCCTGAAGGTTAGACGGAAGTGTCGCTCTGGACGGATCATCTTCCGGTGTCTCTCTGGAAGACTCAATTGTCAGATAACGGCCGTACTGGAACAGCATCACTTCCAGGTAGCGTCTCTCCTGCTCGCTTGCTGAACCATCATTATAAGCTTTCAACAGTTTATCTGTTGTCTTCTCAGAAGGAACCTGTCCAAGATCCAGATTGACACGGCCAAAGATAGAAGAGTAATCATCCACATGTGCCTGTTTCAAAGTATCATAAGAATCATTTACTACAGTATCTGCTGCTTTATCTACATAAGCACGCACTCTGGAAGCGACCTGCTCCTGGCTTTCCCCTGTGCGATATACCGGATAATCATTCTTGTAATCTGTTCCAATCGATGTAATAATCGTAACAGCCTTTGCATCCTTGACTGTGACCTTTTCGTCTCCGTCTTCTGTTGTTCCGCCTTCTGTCAGAACCTTTGTCTGAGAGCTGAATCTCATCTGATTGTCTTTCAGCTGTCCGTCGATGGAAATCAGCGCATCCTTAACTGTTGTTTCCCACTCTCTCTGGTAAGACTGCGCCTGTATTGTATTTTTGTTGCTTCCACCGCCTGCTTCATTATCCGGCTCCACTCTGACATCCAGATTCAGCTTATCGCCACCTTCCGCAGTCAGTCGTGTCACAAGTACATTGTCCGGATAACTTACAAAGTTCTCACGAGTATAATGTGTATCCCCGTTATCATACTCAACTCCGGCAATTGCCGTATTCAGATCCAGTGTTCTCTCGTAATTTTCAACGTCTTTGTCCGAGATACCTTTAAAATCCAGATACATATTTCCGTAACTCAGATAATATCCGTATCCGTTTACTCCTGCATCATCACTTAAACCTACCAGTTCTCCACACTTACTGCTTGCTGCATCATTGTCCCCATTAGCAAACAGTTGCTGAATCTCTTTTACTGTCTGTCCGTTTCTTCCTTTTTCTTCCAGGTTTCCTCCGTTATAATCCGGACGGCTTTCGCTTGGTCCGCCGGACCAGAGTGACTTCTCATTCAACTGAATACGCTCTGTCTGCACACCACCAAATACACTTGCCCCGATTCCACTGTTTCCGATTGGAAGAGACCATTTTTCCCATCCGGCATAACTGTCTGGCGCTGCGCTTGTATATCTCAGCTTTAATTCGCTCCTGTCCTGAGATTCTTCTGCATGAACGACTGAATTGGAAACCGGAACTGCAGATGCTGCAACCAATGCTGCCAGTGCACTGGCCAGAACACGTTTTGTCTGTTTCTTTCTCCTTGTTTTCATGTATACCCTTTTTCCTCTCAAAATTTAAAATAAAATCTTACTGACTATACCTCTCTTAACCTCCTTCTTCACCTTAAACTGAAGATTTGTAATGGTTATAACATAATCAATTCGGAAAGTAAATTTACAAAACTACTACTTTATGTCATTATTTTACTGTTTCAGAAAAATGTGGCAGATTTTTAACCTTTTACACAAAAGGGACTACTCTTTCGAATAGTCCCCTGTCTCTTATTCTAATTCTTCTCCGTTGGATGCAATGACCTTCTTATACCAGTAGAAAGAATCTTTTCTGCTTCTTTCCATAGATCCGTTTCCGTCATCATCCATATCTACATAGATAAAGCCATATCGTTTTCTCATCTCTCCGGTAGATGCGCTGACAAGGTCAATACATCCCCACGGTGTAAATGCGATCAGTTCTACTCCGTCATCGATTGCCTCTGACATTGCTCTGACATGATCCTTCAAATATGCGATACGATAGTCATCATGGATGCTTCCATCCGCTTCTACAGTATCAATCGCACCGAGTCCGTTTTCTACAATCATAATCGGCACCTGATAACATCCATAGATCTCATTCAGAATGTATCGCAGTCCGTCCGCATCCATACCCCATCCCCAGTCAGAATACTGGATGTATGGGTTTTTATATCCGAGTACCAGATTGCCTGCCCCGTCTTTTGGTGCATCTGTATGTGTCGTCTCACAGCTTGTGCTGTAGTAGGAAAAACTGAAGAAATCGGCTCTTCCTTCTTTTAAAATCTCCAAATCCTCTTCCGGGACTTCAAATGACACGCCGTCTTCTCTCCACATTCTCTTCGCAAATACCGGATAATGTCCGCGGATCATCACGTCCCCGCTGTAATAGAAATCTTCCTGCATCTTATGCTGTGCACGCAGAACATCCTGCGGATCACAAGTCAGCGGATATGTCGTCATACCTGCGATCATGCATCCTACCACATATTCCGGATACTGCTCATGAGCAAGCTTTACCGCTCTGGCGCTTGCCACAAACTGATTGTGAAGTCCTGCATACGCATTTTCCAGCATCTGTTTCGGAGCATTCGGAACGAAATTCTTCATCATCAGCTGACTGTTGATCTCATTGAATGTAAGCCAGTATCTGACCAGTCCTTTATATTCTTCAAAGATCACTTTTGCATATTTTTCAAACGCATCCACCAACTGACGGTTCGTCCATCCGCCTAACACTTCCTCCAGATACAGTGGTGTATCATAATGGCACATCGTCACAAGCGGCTCGATGTCGTATTTTCTCAGTTCTGTAAATACATTCCGGTAAAATTCGATTCCCTCACAGTTGGGCTCCTCTTCAATTCCCTTCGGGAAAATCCGGGACCAGGAAATCGACATACGGAACATCTTAAATCCCATTTCTGCAAATAATGCAATGTCTTCTTTATAATGATGATAAAAATCAATCGCCTTGTGGTTCGGATAATAATATCCGTCCAGCACTGCATAGGATGCACCTTCCGGTATCCGGGAAAATCCGCCCACCATGCCTTCTGTTCCGTCCGGCATGCGGTACGTGATCCCTCTTGATTTCTTTGCGGAACCACCTGTTGTCACATCTGTTTTGGCCGGTCCTCTTCCACCTTCGTTCCAGCCGCCTTCACACTGGTTCGCGGCTGTAGCGCCGCCCCAGTAAAAATTCTTTGGAAAACTCATTGCTCTTTTACTCCTTTCATCGAATCACATGCAGCATGTCCTCACCATGTACATGGCGATCATGATCTTTTTCTACAATATCCAAATACTCATCCGTGTTTGTTATGATCACAGGAATCTCACAGCTGTAACCTTCCTGTTCGATTTTTTCTTTCTCAAAGGATACAAGAAGCTGCCCTTTTTTCACGCAGTCTCCCTGCTGTACATGAGTTTCGAAATATTTTCCATCCAGATTCACCGTATTGATTCCGATGTGGATGAGCGCTTCACATCCACCCTCACTGGCAAGCCCGATCGCATGTTTTGTCGGGAACAGCACACGTACAGTACCGTCAAACGGTGCATATACATTTCCATTTTCCGGGATTACAAGACAACCCTTTCCAAGCGCTTCATTCGCAAATGCCTCATCTGCCGCTTCGGAAAGTGGCTTGATCATACCGTCTGCCGGCATTGCGAGCATCTCTTTTTCTTTTAAAAGCGCCGGAGCAGCTTCTTTTTTCTCTTCCGTCTTCTCTTCTTTTGACACTGACTTGATGTCTGTTTCTACTACATCATTCAAATATTCATAATCGGAATCTTTGTAAACCAGCATACCAAGAACAAAAGATACCACAAACGGAACGATCGCAGATAATGCGATTCCGATAAAGTTCGGTCCGTCCGGATTGACAAATCCAAGAAGACCGATGATTCCCATTCCCGCATAGCTGTACATCGCCAGGTTGCTGAGTGCAACTACAACACCACTTGCAGCACCACCGATACAGCAGATGGCAAACATCTTCTTACGAGGAAGTGTCACACCGTAAGTTCCCGGCTCTGTCACTCCGAAGATTGCAGAAATAAAGGACGGCAGTGCCACTTCTTTGAGTTTTGCATCTTTTGTCTTTAAGATGATTGAGAGCAGAACTCCGCATGTAGCAAAGGATGCACCGTAGGAAAATGCCAGCAGCTGGCTTGGATTTCCTGCGAGCAGATCCATAAACGCAAAAATTGTAAGAACACCATGGATACCGAACAATACAAAAATCTGCCAGCATCCGCCCAGAATCAGTCCTGCAAGCAGCGGTGAGAATTCACAGATACTTGTGAGAACAACATTAAGTCCCGCACCGATCATATTTGCCAGAGGTCCGATCACAATAAAGGTCAGCGGGAAAATAATGATCAATGTAAGCATCGGTGTCATAAAACCTTTGATCATCTTCGGAAGCACTTTGTCAAACCACTTATACAGCGGAACTGCTGCCAGAAGACCAAATAAAATCGGCAGGAATGTAGAAGTATAGGTCGTATTTACGACATATCCCCATAAATTGATGTCTACATTCTGAATTGCCGGATAACACATTGCAGCTGCCAGGATCAGTCCGAAGAATGGATCGATCTGGAATTTTTTTGCAAAGTTAAATCCAAGAATCAGCGGCAGGAAATAGAAGAAACAGTCTCCTGCTGCATTCATCAGCATATAAATTCCATCTGTCGGTTTGATTCCGACAAATGTCAGAAGGACTAACAGCCCTTTGATAATACCGCAGGCACAGAGCATATGAAGAGTCGGTCCCATACCACCCATGATTGTTCCCAGAACTTTCTCGAGGGGACTCTTCTTTTTCGCATTTTTCTGTTCTTTGTTCTCTGCCTGCATGGCGTCTAAGCCAAGCTGGCTGCATACTTCATCGTATACATCCGCCACGTGCTCCCCGATGACTACCATGTATTCTCCCATGGCTTTCATCACGGTCACCACACCGTCCATATTTTTGATGACCTCATCATTTGCGATGGATTCATCAATCAGACGGAATCTTAATCTTGTAACGCAGTGTCTTAAACTTTCAACATTTTCTTTTCCACCGACATTTTTAATAATGTCTGCGGCTAAACTTGAGTATTTACCCATGTCATCCTCCTTATATACAGTTTTCATTGTATAAAGGTGTAGCCAACTTAATGTTACCATCCTGACAAAGCAGAAACACTCCTCATCTGTGCGCGCTTCCGATGATTCGCTAATCTCTGCTCTTATATATAACGCGTTCAATATGAATGGTCAGATATAATTTTTCTTCATCTGAAAGTTCCTTTTCATATTTACGCGATATAAACTCTGCGATTTTTTCCACACACTTATAAGAAGTGCGGTACTTTTGCCGAATTGTATTGAAAAGTTCGTTGTCCTGATCGTCTTCATACTCTTTATCTGTCAGAAGACGCTGTGCAAAGAACTTCAAATGGGTAATAAAACGATAATAATAAACCGATTCTGTATTAAACTCTACGGAAAAATAATAACGGACAATATTGGAAATCTCCTGCATCAGCTTTGTGACTTCCATCGTCTGCTTTAAGTTCTCATTGTCCATCTCTGCATTGACAATGTGCAGGGTAATAAAACCAATCTCATCTTCCGGTAATTCTACCTTGAACGTCTGATTGATCATCTTCCAGACCTTCTTCGCCGCCTGATATTCTTTCTCATAAAAACGCTTGATATCCCACAGCATGGAATTCTTCACCACAACACCGTCCAGATATCTGGTGATTGCCATATAAATATGGTCGCTTAATGAAATATAGATTGCTTCATTTAGTTTTCTTTCCAGTGTTTGTGTGAGCATCTCCACAATCTCTGTCGTGATCTGAATATATTCCACAGGAATCTCAGAGATAATCTCCTGAAAATGCTGTTTCTGAGCAGTGTCCTTCAAAACAAACACTTTGTTGATCAGCTTTTCTGATAAAAGGTCTCCCGCCTTTTTCTTGTAGGCGATTCCTTTTCCGCAGACAACCTGCTCTTCTCCATTCTCATCTTTTATGATCACGACATTGTTGTTCAATATCCTGTCTATCCGCATCTTTTCCCCTTCTTAATACATAATAAAAACCTATCTGCACGAAAAACCAGTCCTGTCTCTGCTGCAAATAGGTTTTGTTCTTATTTATTCTATTATTTATATTGTTTACATGTCAACATTTCTTCTGCATAAATATTTTGTGCAAAATAACTATTTCAAGAATGTTTTTTTGTGTATATTTTCAGAGATAGAAAGTAGCTGATCACCATCAACACTGCTGCCATCACCAGACAACCAATGATCCAAATACTTTTTTCCACCTGCATGATTTCCTCCAGCCCGATATTAAACACGCTGAGCAAAAACGCAATTACAAGTCCTACCATCGCAAGAAATGTAAAAATCACACCTTTCAAATTACCAAGCCAGAAATATGCTACATAGCTCACTGCAAAGTAAATCACACCTCCGACTACACCGATTCCCCATGTCGGAAGTGCGTCTTCCAGGGTGATCGTCCGATATCCATACACATAGATCAATACAAACACAAATGAATAAAGTGTCATACCTCCCTGTACGATCAGACCGCCCAGATATTTGGACAGAACAATCTCGCTTTTGCTCAGCGGATAGGTGAGCTGAATCCGGTCAAATTCTGCCTTTTCATCCTGTTCCACCGTCATCTGAAGCAGTGTACTTCCCATCACAGGAAATAGGAGTACTACAATCAGCAAAAATCCATAGGCACCTCTCATAAATTCACTGATCGCTGTCAGCGCAGACGTAAATATCATAGAAGCCAGCCAGTTGATCAGATTCTTCTTAATACAGAATCCCTCATATAAATCTTTTAAAATAATCCCTCTCATGCCACTTTCTCTCCTCTCACGCAGTACAGCATCACGTCTTCGATCGTTGCCTGTTCAATCTCCAGATCTGAAAATACCTTCCGGATTCCCTGCTTATTGTTGACCAGAACCCGATATCCATAGGTATCCTTTCTGTATGCCTCAATATCCTCCCGGTTCAGTGCGTCAAAGATCCGCTGTCCACAGTTTAAGACGCCGTAATTTTCCTGAAGCTCATCATAGGTCTTTGTAAACAACAACTCCCCATCATGAATAAATGCGATATAATCCGAAATCTTATCCAGATCACTGGTAATATGAGAGGACATCAGAATCGTATGTTCTTCATCCTCGGTGTACTCTCTGAGAATATCCAGAATCTCGTCCCGGAATACCGGATCCAGACCGCTTGTCGCCTCATCCAGAATAAGAAGCTTGGGATCGTGGCTTAGGGCTGCGGCAAATTCCATTTTCATCTTCATTCCCTTGGAAAATTCTTTTAATTTCTTTTTCTTCGGCAGTTCAAACCGATCCAGATACATATGATATTTTTCCATATCCCAGTTGGAATACACATTACTCAATATCTTTCCGATAAACAGCGGTGTAAAATTCAGATCATAACAGGTCTTGTCAAAGATCACCGCAATCTCTTCTTTGATCTGCTTTTCATTTCCTGCATACTCTTGTCCAAAAATCCTTTAAGACTCATAGTCGCATTCAATCAGCCCGAGAATCGCATTAATCAGGGTAGATTTTCCGGCGCCATTCTCTCCGATCAGCCCGAGCACACAGCCCTTGGGCAATTTCATCGAAATATTTTTTAATCCAAATTCTTTGTATGTTTTACGCAGTCCTTTGACTTCCAGTGCAAATTCCATCACACATCCTCCTCTTGATACAATACGTCTAATGTCGTTCTCAATTCCTCAAGTTCAATTCCGTTTTCCTTTGCCAGCTCTACCGCATCTGTTAAAAGCAGTTCTACCCGTCTTCTGTTCTCCTCCCGGATAAAGTCCTGGTTCTGTGCAGATACAAAGGTTCCTTTTGCCGGAACTGTCACGATAAATCCGTCCTTTTGCAGATCATCATAAGCTCTCTGTGTCGTGATCACACTGACGTGAAGCTCCTTTGCAAGCTTTCGCATGGACGGCATCGGGTCTCCTGCCTTCAGCTCTCCGTTCATGATCATGGCTTTTATCTGGGAAGTGATCTGCTCATAGATTGGTTTCGGACTGGCATTACTTAAAATAATTTCCACTTCATCACTCCTTCTGTCATATCTGTACTTGCCTTGTAAGTACAGTATATCTCAAATTGTAATTACTGTCAATATCAAATATGTACAGTTTGTAAAATAAAATGACCACTCCGGAAAAAGATCTCTCACTCTCTCCGGAATGGTCCTCTCATCACATGGATTTCCACAATGTTTCTTCAATTCGAAGCAACTGATTATATTTTGCCACACGTTCCGAGCGGCACGGTGCACCGGTTTTGATCTGTCCGGTATGAAATGCCACCGCCAGATCTGCGATCGTGGTATCTTCCGTTTCACCAGATCGGTGAGACATAATCGTCCGATACCCTGCCTGATGCGCCAGTTCCACCGCTCTTGCCGCCTCTGTCAGTGTCCCGATCTGATTCACCTTGATCAGCACCGAATTAGCTGCTTTTTTTGCTATCCCCAATGCGACTCTCTCCGGATTGGTCACAAACAGATCGTCTCCCACAAGCTGTACTTTCTCCCCAATTTTTGCTGTCAGTCTGCTCCAGCCATCCCAATCCTCCTCATCCAACGGATCCTCAATGGAATAGATTGGATAATCCAGAATCAATCTTTCATAGTATTCCATCATCTCATCCGATGTTCTCGCGATCTTTTTCCCGCTCTTTTTGCTTTCCCCCACAAAATAATACCGCTGTTCTTTTGCCCGGTAAATTTCTGAAGCCGCCACATCTAAAGCAATCCCTACATCTTTTCCCGGCTGATATCCCGCCTGATGTGCTGCCTCGATCAGAAATTCAATCGCCTCTCTGGAATCTCTCAATTCCGGTGCAAATCCGCCCTCGTCCCCGACAGCTGTAGTCAATCCTTTTTGCTTCAAAAGTGTTCGCAGTACGTGATAAATTTCTGTCCCCATGCGCAATCTTTCTTTAAAGCTGTCCGGTCCATAAGGAACCAGCATAAACTCCTGAATATCCAGATTATTGTCCGCATGAGCACCGCCGTTTAACACATTCATCATAGGAATAGGCATTACCTTTTCTCCTACATTTCCAAGATAGTCATACAGCGGAATCCTAAGTGCAGCCGCAGCGGTCTTTGCCGCAGCCAGCGAGACACCTAAGATTGCATTTGCCCCCAGATTATGCTTGTCAATGCTGCCGTCGAGTTCCTTTAAAATATGATCGATCTCCGTTTGTGCCAACACATTTTTTCCAATCAGAGCCTCGGCGATTTCTTCATTGACGTGACGCACCGCCTGCTCTACCCCTTTTCCTCCATACCGCTTCTCCCGGTCACGAAGCTCTACTGCTTCAAATTTTCCCGTTGATGCGCCGGATGGAACCGCTGCTCTTCCCACGATTTTCTCCCCGGCAAGTATCTCCACTTCTACCGTCGGATTGCCCCGGGAGTCTAAAATTTCTCTTGCGTAAATATCCTGAATCGGTAAATCCTGATACATCTTTTTTCACCCTCCTTGTTGAAAGTTAGTATTTCCAATAATCCGACGATAATTCATTGACTTTTGAGAAAGCACAAGCTACAATTTTCTTATCTTATTCGGGGGTATTCGACATGAAAAGTAAACTACGACATTTTTTCCTGCTGACCTTCAGTACACTGGTGATGGCGGCAGGCACTTATTTTTTCAAATTTCCAAATCATTTTACATTTGGAGGAATCACCGGTCTTGCGGTTCTCGTTGCCAAAACCGGCGTGATGTCCGCAGGAGATTTCAACTTTATCACTAACATGATTCTGCTGATCATCGGATTTTTTATTCTCGGCAAAAAATTTGCCGCAAAGACTGCCTACTGCAGCATTCTGTTGTCAGTTGCGCTCTCCGCACTGGAGCGGATCTATCCGATGAGTGCACCACTGACAAATCAGCCGATGCTGGAGCTTTGTTTTGCCATCGCGCTTCCGTCTCTTGGTTCCGCGATCCTGTTTAACATCGGCTCTTCCAGCGGCGGTACGGATATCATTGCCATGATCCTGAAAAAATATTCCAGCGTAGATATCGGACATGCTCTTTTGATCACAGATGTGCTGATCACCGTTGCTGGTTGTTTCATGTTCGACATTGCAACAGGGCTGTATTCATTCCTTGGACTTGCAATCCGCTCGTTTATGATCGATACTTTTATTGAAAGTTTCAATCTTTCCAAATACTTTAACGTAGTATGTGACAATCCAAAGCCGATCTGCGACTTTATTGTACAGGAATTAAACCGAAGCGCTACTGTCTGCCATGCACAGGGCGCGTTTTCCGGAAAAGACAAATACGTCATCTTCACGGCACTGAACCGCCCGCAGGCTGTCCGGCTCCGTAATTTTATCAAAGACGAAGAACCTTCCGCATTTATTCTCATCTCCAATACAAGTGAGATCATCGGAAAAGGCTTCCATAACGTCTGAATATTTTAAACAGAAGAAGGAGAAACACTATGAAGCATCTCGTCATTGCAGAAAAACCTTCCGTGGGCAGGGACATCGCCCGGGTTTTACACTGCAATAAAAAAACAAATACTTATATAGAAGGAACAGACTATATCGTCACATGGGCGCTGGGTCACCTTGTCACACTGGCTGATCCGGAGCAATACGACGAACAGTACAAGACCTGGAACATGGATACGCTTCCCATGCTCCCAGAGCACTGGAAGCTGGTAGTCATCAAACAGACCGGCCGCCAGTTCCACGCTGTCAAAGAGCTGATTTTCCGGAAAGATGTCTCTGATATCATCATTGCAACCGATGCCGGCAGAGAAGGGGAACTTGTGGCACGCTGGATCCTTGACAAAGCCGGAAATCAGAAGCCGCTGAAGCGACTCTGGATCTCCTCCGTTACAGACAAAGCCATCCGGGAAGGTTTTCAGAATCTGCGCCCCGGCAAATCCTACGAGCCACTGTACCGCGCTGCTGTTGCCCGTGCACAGTCCGACTGGGTGGTCGGGATCAATGCCACCAGAGCGCTGACCTGCAAATACAATGCACAGCTCTCCTGCGGACGTGTCCAGACCCCGACACTCGCTATGATCGCTGCCAGAGAAGAAGAGATCCGCACCTTCAAGCCGGTTCCTTATTACGGACTCAAAGCTGCGGTTGGCGGAATCACATTTACATGGACAGATGCCAGATCCGGCTCTTCCCGCTCCTTTGATAAAGACCGCATCCAGGCGATCAAACAGGCCTCCGCTCCGTCACTGCTTGTAACGGATGTACGCAAAAAGCTGAAAAAAACATTCGCACCTGCACTGTATGACCTGACTGCACTTCAACGGGAAGCCAACCAGAAATTCGGATTTTCCGCAAAACAGACCCTCAATATCATGCAAAGACTTTACGAGAATCACAAAGTACTCACCTACCCTCGTACCGATTCCCGTTACCTCACTACCGATATCGTGCCGACTTTAAAGGAACGCTTAAAAGCCTGCGCAGTAGGTCCTTACAGCAAGATTGCCGGACGGCTTTCCATGCAAAAACTTCAGGCAAATAAATCCTTTGTCAATGACAGCAAAGTGTCTGATCACCATGCAATCATCCCGACCGAACAGTTTGTGCAGCTTGACCACATGAGCAATGAAGAGCGCAAAATTTACGATTTGGTCGTGCGCCGGTTTCTGGCGGTTCTCTCTCCTGCCTGCGAGTATGAAGAGACTTCCATCAGCGGCACCATCGGCGAAGAACGCTTTAGCGCGAAAGGCAATTTTATCAAATCTGCCGGCTGGAGAGAAGTTTATGAGTCGGGCTATACTGACGGCGAAGACGAGGACGAAGAACAGACCACATTCTCCCAGATTTCCCTGCCGGATGTGCAAAAAGGCGAGACACTTCCTGTCACCGCACTGACGATCACAGAAGGCAAGACCAAACCGCCAGCCTGCTTCACCGAAGGTACTCTGATCGCCGCCATGGAGAATCCGGTCAAGTATCTCAAACATAAGGATAAGGATGTCGTAAAAACGCTGGGAGAGACCGGAGGACTCGGTACAGTCGCCACCAGAGCAGATATCATCGAAAAATTATTCAACAGTTTTCTGATGGAGAAAAAGGGAAATGAGATTCACATCACATCCAAAGGAAAACAACTGCTCTCCCTGGTTCCTTCTGACTTAAAGAGTCCGGAACTGACTGCCTCCTGGGAAATGCGCCTGCAGGCGATCGCAAAAGGAAAAGAATCCGACAAAACCTTTATGAAAGAGATCGACAATTACACAAAGGCTCTCATTCAGGAGATCAAATCTGCAGACGGTACCTTCCGCCACGACAATATGACACGCACCAAATGTCCGGAATGTGGCAAATTCATGCTGGAAGTCAACGGAAAACACGGAAAATTGCTCGTCTGTCAGGATCGGGAATGCGGACACAAAGAAACCATCTCCCGCCATACCAATGCCCGCTGCCCGGTATGCCATAAGAAAATGGACCTTGTAGGAAAAGGCGACGGACAACGATTTGTCTGCGTCTGCGGACACAAAGAAAAACTGAGTTCTTTTGAGGAACGAAAGAAAAAAGAAGGAAAAGGCGCAAGCAAAAAAGACGTGAATCATTATTTACGGAAACAGGCAAAAGAAGCAAAAGAGCCGATCAACACTGCCTTTGCGGAAGCATTTTCGAAGATACAGTTATAGGGTCTGCTTTGGCAAATGAAGTTGATATCCAACTGGACAGACGCCCCCACGAGGTTGCAACTCGTGGGGGCGTCTATTCCGTAAAGCGACTTATTCTTTTCTATCTTTATTCAATTTTTAATGGAAGAAATGATCTCCAATCTGAATTCCATAATTTCCATTTCCAAAATACAGACAGTCTCCGATCGGATTGACTCCCGCCATCGCATCTGCCGCTGCCTGCATAGCAGTCTGCGTATATCCTTCCGAGCTGCGGACAGTATCCAGCCATCCTGTCATCGCCGGGCCAAACTGCCCTGACTGATAGATTACTTCGGAAATACTGTTCGGATACACACCACTTCTGACACGGTTCATGATCACTGCTCCGACCGCAACCTGTCCTTCATAAGGCTGATTTCCTGCCTCACAGAAGATGATCGATGCCAGAAGTTTCTGATCTTCTGCAGCGATCTGTGCCCGTGCAGCTTCTTCTGCCGCTTTTCTCGCAGCTTCTTCCTCCGCTTTTCGTTTTGCTTCTGCTTCTGCCTGCTCTCTGGCTTCCTGCGCTTTCTGCGCCTCGGCTTTGGTAAGTTCTACTGCCTCTGCCGGAATACTCTCCATCGCAGCAGCAATCGCCCCTGCCCCTGTTGTATATTTGCTATTTTTTTCCTGAATCATCTTGGAACTGGAAACGGATGCCTGACTCGTGAAACCTGCTGCAAATAACAACGCTATTGTCCATACAGTAAGTACTGCCATCCATCGTTTTCTCTGTTTCATAAATAAATAACCTCCTGATTATTGCAATATTATTACGTAGTTCTTGTAAATTATATGAACTAAATTTCGTAAATATTACAAATATTACAAAAATGTTACGTTTGGTATTCTAATATAAAACAGAAAAACTGTCAACCGGAAATTTTTCCCGTAAAATTCTCATATTTTTCTCTATGGATTAAAACCGGTTTGTTTCTGTAAGATGTATATTCCTTGACAAAATCAGGATGTACCTTTATGATTTCAAATGAAAAATAAGAATGCAGAAAGGATAAAAACATGAAGAAAAAAAGCGGACTGATTGCAGGAATTGTCATCTTAATCCTGCTGTGCATTGGAGCCGGGGTTTTATATCAGAACATGAAGCCTGCAGCCAGTGAAGGAGAAAAACATATTACGGTGACCGTCATCCACGGAGACCAGACAGAGAATGTCTTCGAATTTGACACAGATGCAAAATATCTTGGAGAAGTTTTAGAAAGCGAGAATCTCGTGGACGGTGAGTCTGGAGAATATGGTCTGTTTATTACAACTGTGGATGAAGAAACAGCGGATGATTCCAAACAACAATGGTGGTGTATCACAAAAGGCGGAGAACAGGTCAACACTTCCGCAGATCAGACACCAGTTTCTGACGGAGATGCATTTGAGCTTACATTGAAAGAAGGATATTGATGAAAACACGGGAAATTGTAATATACGGTATCCTGAGCGCAGTCCTTCTGGCTGCTCAGGTTTCCCTTGGTTTCCTGCCCAATATTGAGATCGTCACCCTTTTGATCCTTGTGTATACACTTGTGTTTCGAAAGAAAGTATTCTTCATCATTTACATCTTTGTTTTTCTGGAAGGTCTGATCTATGGATTTGGACTCTGGTGGATAAACTACCTGTATGTCTGGAGCATACAGGCACTCATCACTCTCCTTTTCCGGAAAAATGATTCCGTATGGTTCTGGAGTATCCTCTCCGGGATCTATGGTATTACATTCGGAGCACTCTGTACCATCCCCTACTTTGCAATCGGCGGGATTTCCGGTGCATTTGCATATTGGACGTCAGGACTTCTATTCGATATCATACACTGTATCAGCAATTTCATTGTATGTCTCGTATTGTTCAAACCGATCCGCTATGTTTTGGAGAAATGTATACAGCAGATCAAATAATATTTCACACATAACACAAGAGAGCAGCTGTGAGCCCAATGTCATTTAGTTAAGACATTAAGCAGATGTATTCCTATCAGGCAGAGGTAGAAAATTCACTATCTTTGCCTGATTTTTCTTTTATAAAAACTTGCTCTTATATTTATGCAGCACAAAAAGACAGATTGCTATCTGCCTAAATTAACGATATACTTTTATCGATGTTATGCAACTCGATACAGAAAACTTACTGCTGACTTAGGCTTGACTTTGCGAGGGTCGGAACGCCCGGGTCTTACAGGTAAAAGATTCTTCTGTATCAGCGTCTCAACGTCAGGTGGGGAAATGTCATTTCGCAGGAAATAACGACATATATGAATTGCTATTGTGTAATTCATTTGATAAACATGTTTTGAACTTTTTTGTTGGATTATTACATGCATTGTAATGAGCTCACAATAATTGTAAAGGATTAAACGTGCGTATATTTCTTGCATGATATACTCCACCTTTTTTGAATGAAAGCAACATAATCCGATAGCATATTTCAATTCCCTGAACGATGTTTCGATGCCCCATCGCATTGCATAAACCTTCTTTATTTCTTCTACTGGAAAATCTTCCTTTGGAAGATTGGTAATTATACTTTCATACGAATCTTCTGAAATGGCAAACCTTACTACTCTAAAATTCAACGTATAAAATTTTTTGTCATATAAATCCAGATAGTCAAATGGACTGGATTTTGCAATAAATTTAAATTTTTTGGGGTTAGCTTTCACATCTTTTGTCTGTTTTCGGGTTAATATAAGTTGCATGTCGTGGTCAAACTCATTTTCATCAGGAAGGTCAAAACTTCCTGTCATGCTTCCCCCACCGCCATCCTTTACACGAATCAGATAATACATTCCTTTTTCTTGGACATGCGCAAAAATATTATATGTTTCATATCCTCTGTCTGCGATAAAAATTGTTTTTTTCTCTCCTTTATAACGGTCAATCATTTGTGTCATTGCCAATGATTCGTTTTCTAGCCTTGCAGGTTGTATCACAAGATCAATATATCGCTTCTCGCACAGGTCGAAAAGAGCATTCAGATGAATCTGATTAAATCCCCGATCAGTTGGTTGAGACTGAAAATAAGTGCCTGCATCGTTTGGATTACGGGCAATGTTCAAATCTGAGCCATCACAAGCTAATAGTTGATAATCCTTATACTTTTTTTCGAATGAGAAACAAGAATTAAATTCATAAAACAAAAACTGGAATGCCTCCAGAAGTAGTTTGTTTCTCTGTTGACAGAACGCTGAAGCAGACGGGGTATCGACAGAGAACTGGAAATAATCCAGCAATTCTTTTTTTAAGCTTCCACTTTCCATAGAAAGAAGAAATTGAATTGTAGATACAAAATCAAGTTTTCTGTTCCGTGAAAAATCAACTTCTGGATTTTTTGAAAACAACCATGAGGCGGTCGCCATTTCATGGATTAAAGATGACAATTTGTTTTTTACATGTTCCGCAAATATCATAAGCGTTACCTCCAAAATGTAATACATTTAAGTGGCTTCGCCGCAAATTTTTCTATATTTGTCAAGGATTTTTTACAAAAAAGAGCAGGGTATATATTTTTATATACCTTGCTCTGCAAGAGGCTGCCGACTCAATGTCTTAACTAAATGACATTGGCCGAATGGGAACCCAGGGAGATTTTACGATCACAGGCTACAGCTCAGATTCTGCAATGAAAGATTTTGTTGACGGCAGCAGCTCCATCACCGAAGGGGAGATGTTTGCAGAGGGAACGGCAGACAATACCTGTGTGATCAGTTCGGAGCTGGCATCTTACAATGATCTGGCAGTTGGAGATACGATTACGCTTTCCAATCCGAATCAGGAGGATGAAACGTATACACTCACGATTGCGGGAATCTATGAGACAGAATCTACAAGCGATTCGGCTTCCAGCATGATGGGTGGATTTATGGCAGGAGCAGACAGCTCCAATCAGATTTATGTCAGCTATCAGACATTAGAAACAATCCTGACACAGTCAGAAGAAAATGCAACGACAACAACGGACAGTACAACAGGGGAGACGACAACGACAGCACTTCGTTCGATGCTGAACGGAACCTATGCATTTGATTCTGTGTCAGATTATGAAAAATTCCAGGATGAAGTCAAAGAGATGGGACTTTCTGACGACTACACGGTTTCTTCCAGTGACCTTACTTCTTACGAAGAGAGCCTGGAGCCACTTCAGCATTTGAGTGAATATGCAGGATATTTCCTGATGGTCATCCTGGCAATCGGGGCAGTGATCCTGATCGTTCTGCATATTTTTGCAATTCGGGAACGAAAATATGAGATTGGAGTTCTGGCGGCGATTGGAATGAAGAAATGGAAGATCGCAGTACAGTTTCTGACAGAATCTCTTTGTATTACATTCTGTGCATTGATCATCGGAGCCGGAATCGGAGCGGTTTCTTCTGTACCGGTGACCAATCACCTTCTGGCACAGCAGATTGAGAGTTCCTCTTCTTTTGGACAAGAGCAGTGGTTTGGAAGAGAAACAGGTGCGCAGGGTAGCACAGAAGCGCCTGAACAGCCTGGCGGATCGAAAGAAAAAGCAGAGGCACCGGAGGTTTCAAATGCAGGAGGTCCTGGATTTGCACAGGCAGCCAATTATGTCAGCAGCATTTCTTCGGCAACGGATATGCAGGTGATTCTGGAAATGATGGGAATCGGAATTTTACTGACACTGATTTCCGGCTGCACGGCACTGATCTTTATCATGCGTTATGATCCATTGAAAATACTGAGCAACCGAGATTAGGAGGAAGAAAAATGAGTATCTTAGAATTAAACCAAGTATCATATTCTTATGAAAAAAAAGGAAATCAAGTATTGTCTGATATCAGTTATTCCTTTGAAAAAGGAAAGCTCTATGCGATTACCGGGAGATCGGGGGCAGGGAAGACCACACTTCTCTCCCTGATCTGCGGGCTTGCGACTCCGACTTCCGGGAGTATCCTGCTAAACGGAAAGGATATCTCTTCTTTAAACCGGTATGATTATCGCAGCCATGATATCGGCGTGATCTTTCAGAGTTTTAATCTGCTGCCGAAACTGACTGCCAGAGAAAATGTGATTCTTTCCATGGATATTGCGGGGTATCCATGTGAAGACAAAAAAGCACATGCGGATGAAGTCCTGAAAAAAGTAGCGCTTGGACAAAAGGAGGCAGATCGCCGGATCTTAAAGCTTTCCGGCAGGCAGCAGAGAGTTGCGATCGCAAGGGCACTGTCGTACAGTCCGCAGATTCTGGTGGCAGACGAGCCGACCGGAAACCTGGATCCGGATACACAGAATGAAATTATGAAAATCTTCCTGAATCTGGCACATGAGGATGGACGGTGTGTAATTCTTGTGACACATTCAAAAGAGGTAGCCGCCGCGGCAGATGAAGTGTATCGTCTGTAGCTTAAAGAGAATGTCTGTATATAAAAGAGAGGATAGAACGTATGAAATGGATCAAAAGAGCAGTGCTTGGGATTTTTCTTGCTGCGGCTGCAGTGATTGGAGTCCTGGGATTTACAAAGTATCAGGCAAGACAGGCGGAAGCAAAAGCAGCAGAGGAAACATCCAGAAAGAAAGAACAGATTAAAGAAATTTATACGACAGAGTATCAGGAGGCAGTAAAAAAACGGCTGGAAACAGCAAAGGAATCAGGAACGTATACAACAGAGAAAATGCTGGTGGAACAAAATCCGTTTGGAACAAATACGCTGTCTCTTTATGTCTATTTTGCAACAGAAGAACCGGTTTCTGTCTCCTATGTTGTTTCTGTGCCCGATAGCGAAATTGCAGATTTTGGAGGAAAAGTCAATCAGGAAGAGACTTATACCACAGAACATGAATTTCAGGTCATAGGTCTCATTCCGGATATGGAAAATACGATCACCTTTACGCCGGAAGCAGAAGACGGAACCATAACCACTGCTTCCTGCAAATACAAAATGGGAAGTCTTGCAGGAGAAGAAGAGGTACAGCTGAAGCAGACAGCAGGTCAGACAGATGTAAGCAGCCAGATTTCGCTTCCGGATTCCGGCTTGTATGTCATCCTTGGAAATGACAGTGATGATGTCGATTTTATGTACTATTATGATGAAAATGGAACGATCAGCGGAGAAGTTCCGCTGATCGGATATCGAAGCCATCGGCTGGTATTTGAGAATGATCGGATGTATTACAGTATTTCCGAGACAAAAATTGCAGCAGTGAATGAACTGGGTATGGTGGAGCAAGTCTATGATCTGGGAAACTATCAACTGCACCATGATTATGTTTTTGATGATGACGGAAATCTTCTGATTCTGGCAACAGATACCGGGAAACAGACGGTAGAGGACTGTGTATTAAAACTCAATCCTTCCACAGGTGAAGTCTCCTGTATTTTAGATTTGGAGGATCTGCTTGGAGATTATAAAGAAAGTCTGGGAATGGATCAGGAGGATCTGGACTGGGTACATATCAATACCATTCAGTGGATGGGAGAAGATTCCATTTTATTGAGTTCCAGAGAAACATCTACTATTTTGAAAATCCAGAATCTGAATACTGCACCCGAAATCGCATATATGATCGGAGAAGAGAGTTTCTGGGAAGGAACAGGATATGAGAATCTTCTGCTTACGAAAGATGAGAGTAACGGAAGCTTTTCCAGTGCCGGCGGGCAGCATACGGTGACTTACGTGACAGATGATTCACTGCCTGACGGACAGTATTATCTGTATCTGTTTAACAACAATTTAGGATACAGTGAGTCCAGACCGGATTATGACTGGAGTCAGATCGACCAGATCGCAACAGACCTCTCTTCGGGAACTACTTCCTAGATGCAGGGACTGATCGGAGAATACAAGGAAGATGGAACACTGGTAAAACAGTTCCAGATGAATCTCTCGAAATACTATATTTACAGGGTATATAAATATGATTTTTCCGGATATCTGTTTACAGAAGAATGATAAATGAAAATAATTCTCAATAAAAATGTTGATTTCATAATACGGATGTGTTATATTGAATTCAAGGTTAGCGATAACTAACTGAGAATAAATCATGTAAAGCCCTTTCCATGTCGTAACTGCTGAATGCGGCATAGCAGGATGTCCCCAAAGGCGGTATCGCCTGCGGGACATCTTTAAGGGAGAATGTGTGATAAAAGGAGAGACGAATCTATGAATTATTTAGAAATTGAAAAAGTAGTCGGAAGAGAAATCCTAGATTCCAGAGGAAATCCAACCGTAGAAGCAGAAATCACCTTAGCAGACGGTACAGTGGCAAGAGGAACAGCGCCGAGCGGAGCATCTACAGGTGAATTTGAAGCATTGGAATTAAGAGACGGAGATAAAGCAAGATATCTTGGAAAGGGTGTCACAAAGGCAGTTGAAAATATAAATACGGTCATTGCAGAGACAATCGCAGGAATGGATGCATCTGATATCTATGCAGTGGATCAGGCGATGATCCGTGCAGATGGCACAAAAGACAAGTCAAAACTTGGCGCAAATGCGATCCTGGCAGTTTCGATTGCAGCGGCAAGAGCAGCGGCACAGTCCCTGGAGCTTCCATTATATCGTTTCCTTGGCGGTGTTTCCGGAAACAGACTTCCTGTTCCGATGATGAATATTTTAAATGGCGGCGCACATGCGGCAAATACCGTAGATGTTCAGGAATTTATGATTATGCCTGTTGGAGCAGAAAGCTTCAAAGAAGCGCTCCGTTGGTGCGCAGAAGTATTCCACGCACTGGCTGCACTTCTGAAATCAAAAGGGCTTGCGACTTCTGTCGGCGATGAAGGAGGATTTGCACCGGATCTTGCGAGTGATGAAGAGGCAATCCAGTATATATTGGAAGCAATCCAAAGCGCAGGATACGAACCGGGCAGAGATTTTATGATTGCCATGGATGCAGCATCCAGTGAATGGAAAGGAACTGCAAAAGGGGAGTATATCCTTCCTAAGGCAGGAACCAGATTTACCTCCGAGGAACTGATCGAGCACTGGAAACAGCTGGTGGACAAATATCCGATCATTTCGATTGAAGATGCGCTGGATGAAGAAGACTGGGAAGGCTGGCAGAAGCTGACAAAAGAACTTGGCGACCGGGTACAGCTTGTAGGTGACGATTTATTTGTTACGAACACAGAAAGATTACAAAAAGGAATTGAATCAGGCTGCGGAAACTGCATTCTGATCAAATTAAATCAGATCGGTTCTGTATCCGAGACACTTGAAGCAATCAAGATGGCTCATAAGGCAGGTTACACCGCAGTATCTTCTCATCGTTCCGGTGAAACAGAAGATACCACCATTGCGGATCTGGCCGTGGCATTAAATACTTGCCAGATTAAAACAGGAGCACCAAGCCGCTCCGAACGTGTGGCAAAATATAACCAGCTGCTTCGGATTGAGGAAGAACTGGGTGAGAGTGCGGTATATCCTGGAATCCAGGCATTCAATATCAGAAGATAAGAGAATAGAGAGAATGATTTATAAGGCGACTATGCGGACAACGAAAGGTTGGAAACATGGTCGCCTTTTTAAGGTTTAAATGTCATAGCAACTTGCAATCTGTTTTTACCTTTCGAAAAATGTGTGTCTATGGTAAAATATCGACATCAGACAAAAGTATGAAACGAAGTTTGGGAGGGCAGTTATGAAGTTGTTATTGGTGGAAGATGATATAGAAATCAGCCAGATGCTCAAAAGCTATCTGGAAGCAGAAAACTATGAGGTGATTTGTGCGGTTGATGGGGAGGAAGCCTGTGAGAAGTTTGAGAAGGAATCCTACAGTCTTGTATTGTTGGACTTGATGATACCGAAAATCAGCGGTATGGAAGTGATGTAGCATATTCGAACGCACAGTACAGTTCCCATCATTATTGTATCTGCGAAAGATACGGATGCAGATAAGACGCTGGGGCTGGGTCTTGGAGCCGATGATTATATTACGAAACCATTTTCAGTAACAGAAGTATTGGCTCGTATTAAGGCAAATATCAGAAGAAGTACCCAATATTCAAAGCCGGAAGAGCAAGAAGTCTTGATGATGGGAGATCTTACTATAAATCTGACGAATTATACAGTGGAGAAAAATGGGACAAAAATAGATCTGACGGCAAAAGAGTTTGAAATTTTGAAGTTGCTCGTTCAGAATCCCCAAAAAGTATATACCAAAGAACAGATGTATTCTCTGATATGGAATGATGCCTATTTAGGAGATGAAAATGCGGTCAATGTTCATATCAGCAGGCTGCGGAACAAAATAGAAGAGCATCCGAGATCTCCGAAATATATCATTACGGTATGGGGAATCGGATATAAGCTGGGAGATCTGTCATGAAT
>ONZW01000625.1_pt1 | contig 23513 bp, 19 predicted proteins | sample 1671071 | NCBI WGS metagenome assembly ONZW01 (sample SAMN06348119, study PRJEB24527) | human gut metagenome | biome: human gut; feature: ankylosing spondylitis patient; material: feces | host: Homo sapiens | place: China | collected 2015-10
ACAGCTTGCTGATGACATTATAAAAGAAGATTTGTATACGGCTTATTATGCGGTGACAGGGAAAGAAGAAATCGTTGCAGACAGGGATGTTGAGATACCGGGGATGGAAGAGAATACTGAGGTTGAAAAAGTGGCGGCAGCAGTTGTTAAGCCTGATAGAAATGTTGAGGTGATGAATCCAGACAATAATCAGAATGAAATAGGCAGACAGAAAGAGCCAACTGATGGAGTTAGAAAACAACAGACTGATTTAGATGGCATAGGAAAAACAGAGATTCATAATTCGTCTGATGTGAATGTGGCAAGAATGGACAAAAGTATGACTGATGTAACAGATAAAGGTGAATATGTGGAAACTAAAGAAAATGAGCCAGTGGACAAAGTTAGCTGGATTGTCAGGAGAATATCAGAGCTTGGTGGTTATGGGAATGTCAGTGATTCTGATAAGGCTGATATATTCGGATTAGATATTGCTGATGTGAGTGGAAGCATAAGGTTGTTCTCAGATGTAATGAAAAGGCTGGGGATAAAAAAGGATGGAGATGAAATGTATGAGGAGTTTCAGAAAATTTATGATGAGAGTGTTGGCAGAGATACTGATAAGAAAAAAGTGGAAGATAGGACGCAAAACAGGGGCTGAGAAGAGGAAATGGTTAGGTTTTAAATAAGGATTTTTTTAATAAGAATATGTTAAACATGTATGAAAAGTGGTAAATTTAATATCTTTGAAACGAAAAGTGTGATATTATAATTTCAGAAAACATGACAATTAGCCTGTTTTGTTAATATATATTATAATGCCAAATATTTTCAAAGGGAGGTGCATACTTGTATGGGTGCAAAAAAATATGCATATGTAAATTATAAAATGCTTGTATGGGCACGTTCTGAAACACCATTTGGCACAACAAGTGATGTTGCTAATCATATTTCTGGGTTTAGGTCAGAAGTAATTGATAAATGGGAAAGAGGCGAAGAATTGCCTTCAATTACAGAAGCAAAGAAACTTGCTAATTTATACAAAGTTCCATTTGCAACATTTTATTTGTCTAATCCACCTGAGAAAAAAACAAAAGCTTATACCGATCGTAGGACATACAATGATACTGTTTATAGAGAAACAAGTTATGAATTGTGGTCTGAAATTGGTAGAATAACTGGTAATAGGCAAATTATAGTTAATCTATCTGATGATACGGAATATAGGAGCTTGCCCAGTGTTGGCCCGAAATTAAGCGAAAAACAGATAGCAGATGTAATAAGAAAGTATTTTGAATTAGATTTGCCATTTAAGAATAAATCAGCATATAGAAATAATGGATTTAATTATTATAGAGCCCTTTTAGAACATTATGGGATAATGGTTGCTCAGATAACTGGAGTATCATTGTCTGAGATGCGAGGCATTTCTATGTATTATGATACATTTCCTATCATTGCAATTAATAATAAAGATTTTGAGAGAGCTAAAGTTTTTTCATTATTTCATGAAGTTGCACATTTGGTTAGAAGGTCTTCATCATTATGCTTAATAGATTTTGATGAGCGTAATGATGAAGAAGAAAAAATATGTGATAGAATTGCTGCAGAAGTATTAATGCCAGAAGAAAGTTTTAGATATGTGTCATCAAATGCGCTTAATTTATATGGTGAGTGGTCAGATTTATGTTTAATATCTATTGCGGATAAGTATGCAGTAAGCACATTTTCGGTAGTAAGAAGGTTAAGAGAATTAGATATTATTAATAGGTCAGATTATTATTCTATATACAAGAGGATTAGTGACTCATTTAAAGAAGAACAGGATTCTATTATTCAGAATAAGAAAGATAGAGAATTCAAAGTAAAATATTATATTACCTACTTGAGTAAAGAAGGCTATTTGTTTCCAAAGAAAGTGTTATCTGCTTATAGCAGAGGCGATATATCATATGGTGAGATGTGTAGTACACTTAGTATAAAAGGTAAACACATAAGTAATATAGAACGGGCGGTGATGTTCATATGAGTAAAAAGTATGTAATAGATGCCTGTGCACTTATTAATGCATCAAAGAACTATAATATGACTAAGAAAGCATTTTCACATATATGGCAGGCTTTTAATGAACTTGTAGAAAATGGACAACTTATTTCAAGTTCGGAAATATTTGAAGAATTAAAAGATGATGATATTGTAAAATGGGCAAAGGAACACAAAGATGCTTTTTTGCCTTTATCAAAAGAAGTACAGTTAAAGACTACAGAAATATTACAACAATTTCCACAAATAATAAAAATTCAAACAAAGGGAAGCTCAAATGGAGATCCATTTTTGATTGCAACAGCTATTTTAGAAGATGGGATTATAGTAACTGATGAAGGAAACAAGAATAATGGAATTCCAATGGTATGTGAATCATTAGGTGTAGAGTATATGAAACTTAATGATATGTTAGATGAGGTATTGGAGTAATGAATTAGAGGGGGAGAAATCCTTCTCTTTTTTGTTTGTATTATTCCGATAAACGATGTATAATCAAACTAGTTTTATGTTTCTGCTTATGTATGATTTTGAAGAGGTAAGATTATGGAGTATTTAACGACTGTGGAATTATCAGAAAGATGGAATATCACTTCACGTCGAATAGGTGTTTTATGTGCAGAAGGAAGAATTGAAGGTGCAATAAAAAAAGGAAAAACATGGTTAATTCCTTCAGATGCAATAAAGCCTGCTGATGGACGATACAAGAAAAATCAGAAAAGTAAGATGTAATACGAAACAGGATTTATAAATATATGAGAATATATAATTAAATGCAGAGGGGGTACTGATATGGCATTTGATTTTGGAAACGCAAATGAAGCACAGAGAAGTGCTATTTCTACAACAGATGGTCCGTTGTTAATTATTGCAGGCCCTGGTACAGGAAAAACATATACATTAGTAAAGAGAATTGTTTATCTTATAACTGAAAAAGATGTGCTTCCTGAGGAAATAATGATTGCTACATTTACAGAAAAGGCTGCGAAAGAACTGATTACACGTATCACAAATGAATTATATGCAATAGGAGTATCCGTAAATCTGAATGAAATGTATATTGGTACTTTTCATTCAATTTGTTTGAGAATTCTTAAAGATCATCTTGAATATACAAGGATTAAGAAAAATTATAGGATGCTAGATAATTTTGATCAGCAGTATATGGTGTTTCAAAAGATTAATAGATTTAGGAACTTGCCTTATTTTGATGTTATATTTGATAAAAAGCAAGGAGCTTGGAGACAAGCCGGAGAAATAGTTAAGTATGTTAATAATCTTGCTGAAGAATTGGTTGATATTGATAAAATGCAGGAAGACTCGGATGAACATATTGTGGCTGTTGCAAATATTATGAAACAGTACAATATCCTGATGGAAGATGAGAATTTAATTGATTTTTCAAGTATTCAAACAGAAGCATATAAATTATTGATCGAGGAACCAAGCATATTGGAAGAAATACAGCAGAAAATTAAATATGTGATGGTGGATGAATATCAGGATACAAATTACATACAGGAATTACTTGTGTTTTTGATTGCCGGAAAAAATAGAAATATATGTGTTGTGGGAGACGATGACCAAGGTTTGTATCGTTTTCGAGGAGCAACAATAAGAAATATATTGGAATTTCCAGGCCATTTTGCAGAAGGAGAATGTAAGCAGGTTAAACTTGTTACAAATTATCGTTCAGAGAGACAAATTATTGATTTTTACAATAAATGGATGAGCACAACAGATGGTAGGGCATATGATTTTATGTGGAAGAATTTTAGGTTTGAGAAGAAGATTGTTCCGCCGGAAGGGAAAAAGGATGCTAAAGTAGGTGTTATTAAATGTTCAGGAAAAGATTTGTTAGATGATTGGTATGAACAAGTGTATTCATTTATTACACAATTAAAAAGTAGTGGTGTACTAACTGATTACAATCAGATTGCAGTTCTTTGCAAGTCTGTAAAAGGGGATAAAATCATAGGTATGGTTGAATATCTTGAGGAACATGGTATTAAAGTTTATTCACCTCGTTCGGAAATGTTCTTTGAAAGAAAAGAGATAAAGCAGGTAATAGGGTGTATGATCTTATGTTTCCCAGAGTATGTTCGTAAGTTACAACAAAGAGATTTTTCGTATGATTTTGAAAATCTCTATAATTATTACGATACTCAATGTATAGCTGCTGCAAGAGAGCTTATTTTACAGTATAGAGATACATTGGGAAAATGGATTGCAGAGAAGATGCAGAAGCATGCTAATCTAAGAAAGGATAATGCAGATTACGCATTTACAGGATTACTGTATCAGTTATTACAGTTTGAACCATTTAGTACATACTTAGGGATAGATATGAAATCAGGGGTGATAGATGAAAGACCTGCGAGAAACTTATCAATTTTATCTTCAATTTTGGGAAAGTATGAATATCTACATCGGATAGATGTCTTCACGGAAAAAAATATTATAGAGTCAGTAGAACGTTTTTTTAATATGTATTTTCGCTTCTTATTTGATGGAGGAATTACAGAGTATGAAGATGATTCGGAGTATGCTCCGAGTGGGTGCGTTTCATTTATGACTATACATCAGTCAAAAGGAATGGAGTTTCCAATAGTGATTGTTGATTCATTAAATGGAACACCGAGAAGTAGTGGAAATCATTTGCTAGAAGAAATAGAAAATAAATATTTCCATAGAAAAGTTTTTGAGACGAGGGAAGATATAAAATTCTTTGATTTTTGGCGATTATATTATACGGCATTTTCACGAGCACAAAATTTATTGGTACTCTCTTGTTGTGAAAAGAAAGGTCATGGAGCCACACCAAGCAAATATTTTGAAGAGTGCTATGAGAAGCTACCTGCTTATGAAGATGTAAATCTTTCAGAAATAAAGTTAGAAAAGGTAAAGCCTGTAAATATAAAGGATACATATTCTTTTACTTCTCACATCGCTCTGTATGAGAATTGTGCATTACAGTATAAATTTTTTAAAGAACTTGGATTTACGCAGGTAAGAGTAGGTGCAACACTCTTTGGAACTTTAGTGCACGAGACAATAGAAGACATTCATCGTGCAGCTATGCGTCATGAAGAACAGACAATAGTGCCGGAAACAATACGAGAGTGGTTTGATACAAATTATATGACATTATCGAAGTGTGAGCATTCTTATTTAGGACAACCGCAGATAGAAGCTGCGTATAAACAGGTTTTGGGGTATGTTGAGAGAAATCAGGGTGACTGGAGTCGAATTCAAGATGCAGAGGTGGAAGTAAGTTTAGTAAAGCCTGATTATATATTGCTTGGAAAGGTTGACCTTATCAGGGGCGAAGGTGATACAGTAGAGATTGTTGACTTTAAATCCGAGAAGAAACCAGATGTTTTAATTGAAACAGCGGAGATGAATCGTTATAGGAGACAGCTTGAAGTGTATGCTCATCTTATTGAGGAAAAGACAGGCAAAAAGGTAAGTAAAATGCATTTGTATTATACAGGTGAGGATAATGGTGTACCAACAGTAACATTTAATAAGTCAACGGAAATGATTGATAAAACAATAAAAGAATTTGATGAAGTGGTTGAAAAAATACAACATAAAGATTTTAGTGGCAGAGCTAAAGATAAAAATCTTTGTGCCAACTGTGATATGAGACATTACTGTAGAAGAAAAGGAGATTGCTAATGGATGGACAGATTTCATTTGAATTTGAACAAAGACAACCAATAAAAGGATATCCGGAGTTACATTGGACGGGGAAAAGGCCTTATACATCAACGCGGTATTATCCTGCACAGCTTAAGGAATCCTATGGAGAGCCTAAGGATGGTTGGATGAATAAGATATTTTGGGGAGATAATCTTCAAGTTATGAGTCATATGCTTAAAGAATACCGTGGAAAAATAGATTTGATATATATTGACCCTCCATTTGATAGTAAAGTTGACTATAAAAAGCAGATTAAAATAAAATCAAAAAAAATTGCAGGGGATATCTCGTCATTTGAAGAAAAACAGTATAGTGACATATGGACAAATGATGAATATTTACAATTTATGTATGAACGTTTAGTTATAATGAGAGAACTATTGAGTTCAACAGGCACAATTTATGTTCATTGTGATTATCATAAATCGATGTATATACGATGTATTTTAGATGAGATATTTGGATTTGATTGTATGAAAAATGAAATCACATGGCATTATGAAAAATGGACAGCACCATCAGGAGATAGTTTCCAAAAAAATCATGATACTATTTTTATGTATTCAAAAGGAAATAATAAATTTAATACAATTAAAGAAGTAACTGATAATTTGAAAAGTAAATATGAAAATGGTTATCTTATTGGTGGTGGATATGGATCAAATGGATTAGTAGTATATGATAAGAATAATCCAAAAGTAAAAGAAATGATAGCTTCAGGAAAGTATCAAGTTCATTATGCAGATATGGAGGGAAAACCTATAAGTGATGTATGGGATATTCCATTTATTAATCCTCAGGCAAAAGAAAGAACAGGGTATCCAACACAAAAACCGGAGAAATTACTAGAAAGAATTATTACGGCATCTACAGATCCGGGAGATTTGGTCTTTGATTGTTTTATGGGCTCAGGAACATTATGTGCGGTAGCAGGTATGTTGAATAGAAAATATATAGGCGCAGATATTAATTTAGGAGCAGTACAGGTTACTACAAAAAGATTATTAGGATTGCAAAATAATAATAATTTTGAGGTGTATAATGTGAATAACTATGATTTCTTTAGAAATCCAGTAGAGGCGAAAGAATTAATTATTGATGCATTAGGTATTCAAAAATTTGATTCATCAACAGTATATGATGGAGAATTAGATGGCTGGATGGTTAAAATCATGCCTACAAATCGTATTGCAACAAAGGCTGATTTAGAGGAACTCAAGGCTAATTTACCGTATCATACATTTGAAAAGCGCAAGGAAGAAAATCCGAATGGGGTGGTGGAGAAAATTAAGATTATTTGCATGGGACATGAAGCTGATTTGAAGGCATCGTTGGAACAGGAACTTTCTTCGTATAATTTGGAAATAGAGATAGTTGATATCCTTAGGGATAAGAAAGATTTACAATTTAAGAGGGAAGCAGATGCCAATGTTGTTAAAGAAAACAATCAGATTATAATAAAAGAATTTTATCCTATGAACCTTTTACAGAAATTAAGTATGCAGAAAGAATCTGTTGAAGATTGGAGGCAGTTGGTAGAATCTATCTATATTGATTGGAATTATGATGGTCAGACAATGAGACCGACAATTTGTGATATTCCGACAAAAGATGAGTTGGTATCTGGTATATATAAAATTCCAGATTCCGCAGGTAAAATTAAAATAAAGATAACAGACTTGTTATCTGAGTCACTTGAGCTGGAGGTATAGATATGGCAAAAGAAGTTGGAATGGAATTTGCCTTTTTTGAGTTCCTTCGTTCATTTTATGTAGATAATAGAGGAATTATAAGAAATAGGTATCGTGAAATAACTAAGAAATATCTGGATTACAATGACAAGGAAAAGAACCCAGACGCATTTTTACGAACCCCACAGTTTGAAGCCTTAGAAATGTATGTGTTTGTAAAAGAATTTATGAATAATCAACAGATGTATCAGATGTTTGATGACTGGTCAAAGAGAAATGGTGTTTTTTCAGATAGGCGATTCTATGATGAAGCTGGGCAGATGACATTATATGATGTTTATTCACCAAAACAGTATCATGATTACTTTTTACAAATAAAGAAATATGCGGAAGATTATCCAAATTATATTTTTGCATTAACTATGGGATTAGGTAAGACAATTCTCATGGCTACCTGTATTTTTTATGAGTTTCTTCTTTCTTCAAAATGGCCTCGAGATGATAAGTATTGTCATAATGCATTGGTTTTTGCACCGGACAAAACAGTATTACAATCGTTAAAAGAAATAGTAACTTTTGATAAGAGTAAGGTTGTACCTCCGGAATATATTGGTGTATTAGATGCGAATATTAAGGTATATTTTCTTGAAGATAGTGGAACCACATTAAATACATTAGATGGTTCCAAGTATAATATAATTATTTCTAATACACAGAAAATTATATTAAAGGCTCAGCATAAAGAAAAAAGTTCTGTAGACAAGTTGTTTAGTGATCAGGTACCGGGACAATCCGTATTGGATGATGTTCTTGGAATATTACAGGAAATCAGTAACAACGACGATTTGATGTCAAATCAACGTTTTGAGAAACTTACCAGGCTTTCACAAATGGGTATTTATGTAGATGAAGCACATCATATGTTTGGAGCAGACTTGGAGAAGGCTTTGCACGAAAATGGTAAGGGTACTAGCCTGCGCAATACTATAAATAAATTGTCTAAGGAATTATCTAAGCATGGAAGTAAAGTGGTTGCTTGTTATAATTTTACAGGAACACCATACGTCAATAATAAGATTCTTCCGGAAGTTATATATGCTTATGGATTGCAGGCGGCAATTAGAAATAATTTCTTAAAAGATACTAGTGTTATTGGTTATAGTAACGTAAAAAGCAAAGAATTCCTAAAAGCTGTTATTGTCGATTTCTGGGCAAAGTATGGTGGAAAAGAATATGAGGGATTAGCACCTAAAATGTCTATTTTTGGGGCAGAGATAGCAGAAGTTCGTGATGAAATCAGACCAGTTGTTGAAGAAGTACTATCTGAATTGGGAATACCTCTTGATAAAATTTTAGTTAATGTTGGAGACGAAAAGATTACTAAATCTGAAGACATAAGAGATTTTAACAATCTTGATATAGCTGGAACAGCAGGCAGTAAGAAGCAGTTTATATTGCTTGTTAATAAAGGTAGAGAGGGGTGGAACTGTAGATCATTATTTAGCGTGGCTCTTTTTAGAAGTCCAAAGTCAAAAGTTTTTGTGCTTCAAGCAACAATGAGATGCTTGAGAAAAATTACAGATGAACAACTAATGGCCACAGTGTACTTGTCAAAAGAGAATATGGATATATTGGATGATGAGCTTAAAAAGAATTTTAGAACTAGCATAGAGGAACTTGTAGTTAAGAAGGATAAAAAACGTAAGAAAGTTCCTGTACGTGTGAAAGAACCACCTAGAACATTGCACATGAACAGATTGCATTATAAATATTCTTTGGAAACTAAGCATTATGATAGTAGATTATCGTTTGGTTTGAAAGAAATAGAAACAGAAAATTATGATGCAACAATGTATGTTAAAGAAGGACTTACAACTTCGTCTGTTGTGCGTGAAAGCAATATTAACTATATGGTTAGTAAATTAGCGTATACTGAGATAACGTTGGTGGCAGAAGTAGCAAAATATTTTCCTGATATCAGATGCACAGAAGTTGCTAGGATACTGAGGAAATCAGAAGAAGGTATTGATAAAATATTAGTAGCTGTCAATGAACATAATGATATTATTTATGATAAAATTGTGCCAACCATATTTGAGGCATTATACCGGGTTAACAAAGAGATTGTAAAAGAAAATGTTGATGTTAAATTACTTAAGAAGCCTAAAGAAGGTGGATATTATGAGTTTAGTGGAAATGAGGATTTGATTATAATGCAGAATTCAGAGGATTCTGTTGTTGTGAAAAATAAAGACAAGAGTTTTCACGCAGATACTTATGTTTTTGATTCGAAGCCTGAGTTACAATTATTTTTACAGTTGCTTGCAAATGAGCACGTAAAAAAAGCTTATTTCACTGGAATGTTTACTGCTGACCAGACAGATTTTTATGTTCCATATATTGATCCGGAATCTAATAGATTAAGGAAGTATTATCCAGATTTCTTAGTAAAAATGGACGATGGAAGTTATTTGATTTTGGAAGTAAAAGGTGACAATATGATAGATGATCCGGTAGTGAAGGCGAAAGGAGCAGCGGCTGAGGAGGTTGCAGTAGAGAGTTCAATGAAATACGAAATGCTTAAAGGAACAGACATTATGGAAGGGAAAGCAAAGATTTAGTTAAAACGGGTCTCATTCAACCTAAATTTAAAAAGATATTAAGATGGTTGGATGAGACAGATTATGAAAGGAAACTAAGTGTATGAACAAAGAATGGTTTTCTGATTATAAAGAGCAGATTTCATTAAATAATATGCAAGAAGCTAGGAATGTGATATTAGATAATATTGATAAGACTCAAATGATTTATCGGTATAGCAGGGGGTTGAATAGGGATTTGCGAAATTTGGAAAATCATCAATTATGGTTAAGTAGTGCATTTAATTTCAACGATCCATATGATTGTTTAGTTACAGTTGATTGCGGATTGAAAGCCAGTTATCCGAAGAGCCAGAGAAAAGAAGCTATGGAAACATATATGAGACAGGAAACTGAAAATAGGAAAACAGAAGCATTGAGAAGTTCATTATTTGTTGCTTGTTTTTCTGAAGTTAATAATTCATTTCCTATGTGGGGATATTATGCGGCAGATCACAAGGGAATATGTTTAGGATATAACCTTTATGAGCTTGTTAAGAAATACAAATGTATGCCGGTAATCTATAGCGATAAATTAATATTTTACAGAGAAGATGGTTCTGAAAGAAACATATTGGCTAATACATTAACCAAGTCAGATGAGTGGATTCATGAAAAGGAATGGCGGATAGTAATTAAAGATGATATTAATATGGGAAAATCAGGGATAATAAAAGATTTTGTTTTGCCACAAGAAATATATATTGGATGTAGACAGCAGGAAACAGTCGCTGAGAATAACAATAATCGTATGTTACATAATAAAAAAGAGAATGAGATGTATGCTGATCTAGATGAGATACTTCAATGGGCGGAGAATAACTATATTGATGTATATATGCCAATAATAAGTAGAAAAGAATATAAAATGATGGATAGAGCGTTACGATTGATTTAGCAAGTTTTAGCAGAGGTGGCTATATGTCAGATTTTGAAGAAAAATATGATTATCAGGAAATTATGGTAGAAGATATTTCGCAGATATATCAAATTGCAAATGATTATAATTCGTTCTATGATTTACCAAGATCAGGTAGAGGTGACCCAGGTGATGAACGAACTTACTTACAGGCATTTTATAGAGGACAAAGCGATTCTTCTTGGAAAATCACTCCAAGTATATGCAGAGATACATCTGTGGATGAGAGTATATCGGAATCTGGAGATTTACTATTTGAAGTAATGGCATATAATCAGCATTATATACATGCTACAAGATTAATTGACTTTACAATGGATATAAATGTAGCATTGTTTTTTGCTTGTTGTGAAAATATTGAAAAAGATGCGGCTATATTTATATGGTCATATTCTCCGTATGATCCTAAATGGACAAGAATAAAGATACAGTGTGAACTTGTTAATGTTAAAAAGCAACGTATAAGTGTAAGTGAATATGCAGAGATACTTTTGCAGAAATATCCGGAATTGAAAGACAATTATACTTATAAAAAGGATTTCTATACTGATTTAGTTTCTTATTTGGACCACGGCTTTATGATTATGCAACCACGTAATCCGTATTTGGAAAATATGAGAATACAAAGACAAAAAGGGTGTTTATATGTTTGTGGTGTGAAATTTGAAACTCCGATTGATAAAATGAGAACAAGTGTTAATGCGGGGAATAATATATTGTGCCCGCATGAGCCGGAAGCTCCTAAAGAATTGGACGGAGGTAATTTTTTGGTAAAGGTGGTCATTCCTGCAAGATTAAAAAATGTGATAATGAAACAATTGGAAGAAAAGGGAATTACAAAAGAAGCTTTGTTACCCATGTGATGTAAATAGGCACTTGTTTAATGTAGAAGGATGGTGAGAACTATGGATATAAAGCAGCTAATCGGCGAAACCACCGATTACGATAAAAAGGTTGCACTTGAGATAAAGAAACCCAAAAGCTGGTGCAAGAGTATAAGTGCATTTGCAAATTGCTATGGTGGTAAGCTGGTATTTGGTGTGGCAAATGATGATGCGTTGGTTGGTCTTTCGGATGCTGAAGGAGATGCAGAAAAAATTAGTGAGATAATTAAAACACACCTTAATCCGATACCAGAGTTTAAGCTTTCATTTGAAAAAGATAAAGACAAGACATTTGTTATAGTAGAAGTTATGAAAGGGAAGCAGACACCATATTATTATGAAGGCGATGGACAGCTTATTGCATTTATGCGTATAGGAAATGAAAGTGTTCTAGCAACACCTTCGCAGTTGAGAGAGTTGGTGCTTCGCGGAAGTGGTGAAAGCTACGATAGCTTGAAATCAAGATATGATTTTAATAATATGTCTTTTACAAAATTAAAATCAGTATATAAACAGAGAACAGGAAATACATTTGAAGATACAGATTATGAATCATTTGGTCTGGTTGATGAAAAAGGCAATCTGACGAATGCTGGAGCACTTCTGGCAGATGAATCACCTGTGCGTCATTCCAGATTGTTTTGCACTAGATGGAATGGACTTACTAAGGCATCTGGAATTGTAGATGCACTTGATGATAAGGAATATACTGGCAGTCTTGTTACATTGTTGCAGGCAGGAACTGATTTTGTGAGAAATAATTCCAAGAAAGCATGGCGTAAGGTTGGTGACGGCAGAATTGAAATGCCTGATTATCCGGATCGGGCAGTGCTTGAAGGTGTAGTAAATGCATTGATTCATAGAAATTATCTGGAGATAGGTAGTGAAGTCCATATAGATATGTTCGATGATAGAATTGAAATATATTCACCCGGTGGAATGGTAAGTGGAATATCTCTGGAGGGAAAAGACCTATTGAAAATACCATCAAAGCGATGAAATCCGATATTAGCTGATATATTCAGCCGTTTAAAATATATGGAGCGTAGAGGCAGTGGATTTAAGAAAATATTGGCAGATTATGAGGGACAAGTCGAATTTGATGAGTCTAAGATGCCAGTCTTTGATGCAGATAATGATGATTTTACATTGACCTTGTATAATCTGAATTATGGCACTAATTTTGCAACACAGGTGAACGAAAATGTCATAGAAATTTCGAAAGAAAAAATTAAGAAGTTAATGCAGAGTATTCGAAGAAGAATCTTGCTAAAGCATGTGAGATCCTAAAAATGATTTCGGGAAACCCGAATATTTCTATTGATGAATTAAGAATAGCCTTAGATGTCACAGATAGAACAATTGCTAGATATATATCAGAATTAAAGGATAAAGGTATCATAGAACGAAAAGGTCCAGACAATGGTGGAGAATGGAAAATTAAGCAAGTCAATAACTGACATTGAATTTGGCGCTCAAAGTGGCACAAAAGCTGACACTCAAGAATATTTCGGAGTTAATCTTAAGTTGGCCTAATTTTTTGAATTTTGCACTGAGACTGATATGAGATGGAGGGTGTTCAAAACTGTGGACATAAGCAAAACTGATTGGAAATTGTTTAGAGAGAAACTATCAGGTTGGCAGGGAAAATATATGGAAGGTCTTGTTAAAGAGTATGTGAGCCTTCTAAACGATGATACAAGACCTGCATCAGAGAAATTTTGGGAGTTATAAAAGCGGATAAAAGAAGATAAACATCATCCGGGAGTTATCATGGAGATGCATAAATCAGAGACAATATTGGACATTGTTCATATCATAAGATTGAAGGTGATTATATAAGATGATTTATCAGAATTCAGTGAAGAATTGCAGTAGGAAGTAAAAAGAATACTTCATTATAAAAATGAATCGGATTGGAGCATAAATGAAAATTAGTGATTTTATTTTTAAATTTAAATCGTTTAGAATGCGTGAGGATGGATTATGTCGAGTTAGATTATTTGTTAATACTCAAAAAGAAACTATATGTGTTTTGACGGATATAGATAGTATGTCTAATGCACCATATCTAGATACAGTATGTGATACGGTTATACAATTGTTGAACGAAAATGGATATATAATTGATTGTCAGATTTATATTTTGCATGATGAGTGTGATGCTAGTATGGTTGTTATTGATGAGCATGGTAATGAGCAAAGACATTTGTCTAAAAAGCAGATAGAGACATTGACAGATTGCGATGAAAATGAGTTTGTAAAAAAGTCTGTAGATGAATTGTCAACAAGAAGACAGATAGAGAAGAAAAGATATGAAATTAATCCGTTTATTAATAATCAATATCTAAAAACATCAGAATATATCAAAAGAAAAATTGAAATACAAGAAAATGCAATAAGTAAAAAGCAGTTAAAAGAATTAATAGATGCAGGAGTGTCAGAGTGGGAGTTGGATGCATTAATAAAAAAGGATTTGTCCTTAATTGCTGAAATATATAGTTATCCTAATGATGAGTATATAGTATTTTCAGAATTTCCTGTTGGTGAGAGGCGAGTTGATTTTGTGATTTTTTCTGGTAGATCAACCATGGATGTTACGTTTATTGAAATAAAGGGAGCTGATTTTAATTTAAAAAAACGCGGACATTATGATAATTTAAATGCAAAGATAGAGGAAGCAAATAGTCAAATTAGGAATCATCGTAAGTATATATATAATAATTATGAATCATTTAGAAAAGAACTTCATAGGGTCAGACAAAGAGCAGAATCAGGAGAAAATATATATAATGCTTTTTTATCACCGAAGAGAGAATTACAAGTCGATCCAAATAAAAATGTCAATATAAGATTTGTTATTGTAGCTGGTAGAACTCCTGAAAACGATATAGAGGAAAGCGATTTAAGATACCAGTTTGGAAGAGATGATAGAGACGTGGAGTTGTTTTCATGGGATTCGTGGATTAGAAGACTTAGCAGAGATTAATGTTAGAGGATCAATAGGAGAGGAAGGAGCTCTTTTATGAGCAAAAAATTACAGATAAGAAATAGCACTGTGGATTTTCTAGTTTTTACTCGAGATGCAGGAGAAGACGGAATAGAAGTCAGGGTTCAGAATGGCGATGTATGGCTTACGCAGAAAGCAATTTCGCAGCTTTTTGATGTAGATAGAAGTGTGATTACAAAACATCTGAGCAATATTTTTAAAGAGGGCGAATTAGATGAAAATTCAACTTGTGCAAATTTTGCACAAGTTGCTGATAATGGAAAAACATACAACTACAAATTTTATTCATTAGCTGCAATTATTGCTGTGGGGTATCGCATTAATTCAGAACGGGCAATGCAGTTTAGAACATGGGCAACAAAGGTATTGGGTACATTTACAAAGCAGGGTTATGTTCTTGATAAAAGCAGGTTGATTAATGGACAGATTTTCGACGAAGATTATTTTGAGCATCTTATTGCTGAGATTCAGGAAATCAGAGCAAGTGAGAGAAGATTTTACCAGAAAATTACAGATATATATGCAACAGCAGTTGATTATGATAAGAATTCACAGGTGACAAGAGAGTTTTATGCAACAGTACAGAATAAGATGCATTATGCAGTTCATGGTAATACTGCGGCAGAAGTGATAGTGGCAAGAGCTGATCATAACAAGGAACATATGGGACTTAAATCATGGAAAAATGCGCCTGATGGTAAAATAGTAAAAACAGATGTGTCAATTGCAAAAAACTACTTAGAAAAAGAAGAACTTGCAGAATTAAATGAGATTGTGACAATGTATCTTGATTATGCAACAAGACAGGCACGAAGACATATTCCTATGACTATGGAAGATTGGAAAACAAAGCTTGACGCATTTCTTAGATTTAATGATGCGGATGTACTTCAGGATAAAGGAAAAGTAACAGCAGCTATTGCAAAAGAATTTGCAGAAGGTGAGTTTGAGAAATACAGAGTTATACAGGATTCGCTGTATGAAAGTGACTTTGACAAATTGATGAATGATATGGAAAAGGATGGTACTACCCATTAGTACCACAAAATTTTTTATTGCAGAAACATCATCCGGACATTATAATTCTCATAGGAGGACTTGCAAACCATCAGATTATTATCTTCTGAATAGTAAACAAACCTGCAAGCCACTAGAACTACACACAATAATGACAATATAGCAATGGTACTGGATTGGTACTAAAAATGTGTGAAACGAAGAATAACGTGTGGAAAAAGTATAGGTTATCAATGCAAAACAGTATAGATAACCACATAAAAATAACCTGAATCAAACCAAACTCTGCGAGTTTGAATAGTAAACAGAGCTTCATAAATGGCGTAAATAAGCCATTTATGGGGCTTTTTCTTTTGTCGTGATACCTATATGATACCCATTGAAGGTCATGTGGGGAAGAGTTGATGTAGATATTATGATTAATTATCTGGCTTTGCAGGGTGAAAGTTATCAGAACATGTTGAGGATACTTCAAAAAACGGATACTTTCATTGCAATATATTACAATAAATAATATAATTGATATAATAAATATTAATTGAATGGATATCAATATGGATAAAATAAATGAATTACGATTAGGATTAGAAACTGCATACATAGATGGTTCTGTTGCTTCTGATAGTTTTTATTGTCCTCAGTTTGTATCGAATAATTATAAATCTGGTAAGAAAGTTTTATCTTCGATTGAAGATGAGCTGTTAAGATGTGATAAGTTTCAGATTAGTGTTGCATTTATTACTATGAGCGGAATCACACCATTACTTCAGACATTTAAAGATTTGGAAAAGAAAAATATTCCAGGAGAAATTCTCACAACTAATTATTTGAATTTTAGTGAGCCTAAAGCGTTGGAGAAGCTTAATGGATTATCAAATATTACATTAAAAATGTATGACGTACAAGAGGCAGATGAAGGATTTCATACAAAAGGATATATTTTTAAAACAGATGAAGTATATCGTATTATCATTGGAAGTTCGAATATAACAAGTGCAGCACTTACCAGCAATCATGAGTGGAATACTAAGCTCGTATCAACGCAGCAAGGGAAGATAGCGAAGGAAATAGTTGATGAATTTAATAGATTATGGAATTCTAGTTATGCCTTAGATTTTAATGAGTTTTACGACAATTATAAAGAACAATATGAAATTATTAAACATCAGAGAGATATTGCGAGGATTGATAATATTGTATCGCTTGAAAAATATAAGCTAAAGCCAAACAGTATGCAGATTGGATTTATTACAAATCTGAAGAAGATTTTAGAAGAAGGCGAGGACAGGGCACTTCTTATATCGGCGACAGGAACAGGTAAGACTTATGCTTCTGCATTTGCAATGAGAGAGCTTGGATTTAAAAAAGTTTTATTTTTAGTTCATAGAGGACAGCTTGCAAGACAGACTAAGAAATCTTATGAGAAGGTGTTTGCAAAATCTGTTTCTATGGGTTTGGTTGGTGCAGGTTATCATGAATATGAAGCGGATTATGTATTTGCTACTGTTCAGACGTTAAATAGGGATGAACATTTGCTTCAATATGATAAAAATGCATTTGACTGTATTATTTTTGATGAAGCACATCATGTAACTGCTGATACATATCAGAAGATTATGAAACATTTTACGCCTAAGTTGTGGCTTGGGATGACAGCAACTCCTGATAAGCGGGATGATAATATTGCAGGTAGAAATGTTTATGAGTTGTTCAATTATAAGATTGCATATGAGATACGTTTACAACAGGCCATGGAAGAAAACTTGTTGTGCCCATTTCATTATTTTGGAATTACTGATTTGACTGTAGTTGGAGATGTTAAAGAAAATCATGATTTTAGTATGCTTACAAGCGATGAACGTGTAAGGCATATAATCCAGCAGGCAAATTATTATGGATATAGTGGAGAAAAAGTTAAAGGTCTTATATTTTGTAGCAGTATCAAAGAAACACAGGAGTTATCACATAAATTTAATAATATAGTTAATCCAGATACAGGGAAATATTTTCGTACGATAGCGTTGAATGGTGATGCAACGGAACAGGAAAGGCAGAATGCATTTGAGAGACTTGCAATGGATGAGAATGAGGAAAATATTAATAAGAAGCCGTTAGATTATATATTTTCTGTAGAAATATTGAATGAAGGTGTTGACATTGTAGAGGTTAATCAGGTTATTATGCTTAGACCTACACAATCGCCGATAATATTTATACAGCAGTTGGGACGAGGACTTAGAAAGGCCGATGGAAAAGAGTATGTTGTTATTCTTGATTTTATTGGTAATTATAATAATAATTTTATGATTCCAATAGCACTGTCAGGGGATAGAACTTACAATAAAGATAATATACGTAGATACATAATGGAAGGTGGAAGGGTTATTCCAGGTGCATCTACAGTGCATTTTGATGAAATAAGTAAGAAAAGAATATTTGCATCTGTTGATAATGCTAATTTTAGTGATATTAAACTGATAAAAGAAAATTACGCAAATCTTAAGAATAAATTAGGAAGAATACCACATTTACGGGATTTTGATGATTATGGAGAAATGGATGTTGCCCGTATTTTTGATAATAATAGTCTGGGTTCGTATTATAAGTTTTTAGTTAAATATGAGAAGGATTATAAGCTTCGTCTTTCACAGGAAGAAGAAAAGATAGTCGAATTTATTTCCAAGAAATTGGCAAATGGTAAGAGAATTCAAGAATTACAATTACTTAAGAGAATGCTTATGTATGCAAAAGGATTGTCCAAATGTGGATTATTTTCAAGCCTTTCACAGGATATGTTGACTTATGGTAAATTAATTAGCAAGGAACAGAAGGAAAATATTATAAATGTTATGACTAATGAATTTCCGGCAGGATCTGGTAAGAAAACATATGCACAATGTGTTTTTATAGAAAAGGAAGGCAATGATTATAAGCCAACAAAAACATTTCTTGAAATGCTATTAAATAAAGATTTTTATAATATTATTAAAGAACTTGTTGATTTTGGAATAAGTAGATATGAGAGAGATTATAAACAAAGTTATGATGTAACAGATTTTGTCCTTTATCAAAAATATACGTATGAGGACGTATGTCGTCTGCTTAATTGGGAACAGAATGAAGTTCCATTAAATATTGGTGGTTATAAATATGATAAGAAAACAAAGACATTTCCAGTATTTATTAATTATGATAAATCGGATGATATTAGTGACACAACAAAATATGAGGATCATTTTGAACCAGGATTTAGGGATCGATTGATAGCAATATCAAAATCGGGAAGGAGCCTGCAATCTGAGGATGTACAGAATTTTCTTAAGGCTAAAGAGAGAGGAATTAGAGTAGAACTTTTTGTACGAAAGAATAAGGACGATAAGATTTCTAAGGAATTTTATTATCTTGGGCATATGACGGCTAGTGGAAATACTAAGGAATTTACAATGCCAAATACACAGAAAACAGCAGTTGAGATAGAGTGGATACTTGATGTTCCTGTGCGTGAGGATATATATGAGTATATTGTAAATTCATAAATATTATGTATATGTCAAAAGTATAAAAAGTCGTTTGTGCTTGCAGAAAAAGACTTTTTTACTTGATTTATTGCATTAAATCACGATATTAAAAGAAAGAAGGAAAGTGAGATAATTAGTTTTATAATTGTCACACAAGAATTATATGAAAACAGTTAAAGTAGTTGCAGCAGTAATAAAAGAAGTTAATGATAATGGGGAGCCAATTATATTCGCAACGCAGCGCGGGTATGGAGAATTCAAGGATGGCTGGGAATTTCCGGGAGGAAAAATAGAGGCAGGAGAGACACCACAGGAAGCATTAAAACGAGAGATTATGGAAGAATTAGATACAAAAGTTAAAATTGGAAATTTAATAGATACAATTGAATATGATTATCCAAATTTTCACCTTTTAATGGATTGTTTTTGGTGTGAGATAGTAAGTGGAGAATTGAAGTTAAAGGAACATGAAAATGCAAAATGGCTGACTAAGGAGCATCTTGATGAGGTTGAATGGTTGCCGGCAGATGTTATTTTGATTGATAAAATAAGAATGGATATGTAGGAGGATTTCACTAATATAATAAGTTTCACTACACGAGTGAAAGCGGGGATATAAGTGGATATTTTATTTAAAAATGATGATTTTGTATTTTCGTACAGAGTTGGCGGTATATTGATACATAATGATAAAATCTCGTTACAGCATCCAAAGAATGATGATTATGCTATTATTGGCGGACACGTTGCAGCTATGGAGATAAGCATGGAAACTCTTAAACGGGAATTTTAAGAAGAAATTTATGCTAAGATAAAGGTAGATAATCTGTTGGCAATCGGAGAAATTTATTTTCCATGGGGGAAGACCCTGTCATCAGATATGCTTATATTATAATATGCATCTGGTGAATGATAATATTCCATTAGATGGAGTGTTTCATGGATATGATGAGCTGGATGATGAAAGAATTGATCTGGATTTCTGTTGGGTTCCACTAGAGGATTTAAAGAAAGGTAATAAAGTATATCCTTTAGAGTTGATACCATATATTCTTGAAACTGCTAAAATAGAGTTACAGGAAAGAATAGGAGCAGTCAAGTTTGAGATAAAATCGATAGGTGTTTACTCAGTAACAGGTAAGACCAGAGTAAATGTTTATTGAACATTAATATTAGATGTATAAATTTTTGCATATTGAAAATGTTTTGCATTATCACTTTAAAAATATTAAATAATAAGTAAATTAATAAATTAAATATATACTATAGAAAATAAAATACACACACATAGTATGCTGGGTTTATAAAAATAATACAAAAAAGCGTATTTAAATACAATATATGTTATTGTTTAAATATGATAACTTAATATTTAAGTACATATTTTATATTATATACAAATTTATCATTATTTAACAACATAAATTAGATATTTTTTGAATGTTTTGTGAATGTTTTCTAGAAAATATGTTACAATTTTATTTATAGAGGAGAGTTATAATTAATATATAATAACGTTGAAGTGAAAAGAGGTGATACAATGAATATTAAAGTATATGAATTAAAAATTAAATTATATACTCTTAAAGATATACCAGTTGACGATATGTTATCAATAGAATCAGATTACATAGACTCAGCACTGGCATTGAGTGATGAGTGGTTGACATACCACGAGAACACAGGATATAAGATGTATACGTACAATGGCTTATATCCTCTTGAGCGTTCGGGAATATATAAGAAAGACAGCATATACACGATGACAATAAGAACAGTTAAATATGAACTGGCATCTTATATGTCCAAGGTGCTTGCTAATCATTATACAGAAACATTAAAAGGTTTGACAGTTGAGAAAAGAATTATTCCTAAGAGATTTATTGAGGAGATATATACCCTGACACCGGCAATTCAAAAGAATGATACTGGATACTGGAAGGATAATTACTCAGTAGAGCAGTATGAGCAGAGACTTTTTATAAATGCTGTTAAAAAATATAATGCTTTTACTAATAGCAAGCTAGATGAAGATTTTGATTTATATACATCAATACAGTTCCTTAATAAGAAGCCGGTGAAGTTTAGGTATAAAGGCATTACACTTCTTGGTGATAAGTTTGACCTTAAGATAGCCGATAATAAAAAGGCTCAGGAATTAGCATATTTTCTGATTGGAACAGGAATTAGCGAAATGAATTCCAGAGGAGCTGGATATTGTAATTATAAATATATATAATTGCGTATTATTTATAGTTATATATTTATATTACAAAATATTAAGATGATGGAGGTGGATATGTTTGTTAAAAGATTGCATTGAAATATTTGCCAGGGAGCTTGAAAAGACCGAAGAACAATTTGGAAATCGGAAAAATTTATATTAGATAGCTATATTCCGGCAGATGGTGATTATATTGTTGTGCAGAAGGATGGAACGTTAAAGAGCAGGTCATTTAAGCTTGATAAGAAGACAAGAACATTAAACGGTATGATAAGCGGTAGTCAATTAGATGATGATATTAAGTTTTATGATTATCATAGCAGACTGGTAAGTAAGGATAAGCCTCAGGATCCGAAAAAAGCAATACATTCTAATAATTATTTGTCATTTTGGATAAAATGGAACAAGCTGGATAATATGGAATTGGTTATGCAGGCGATTGACAGATATTATGATGTATTAAAGAATCCCAAAGCAAAATATAAGAATATTTATGATGCGAAAATGTATGATTATATAGCTGAAAAGGTAGGCGATGTTGATCAGGAAAAGCTGGAATATTCAAGAAACTGGATAAAACAGAATATATTTAAGCTTAAAGATATGGGGATAGAGTTAACAGGTAAGAATTATCTTAAGATATTTTTTGAAGATGATAAAGAGTTGTATGTCAGGGAAGAACAACGTTATCTTATAACTAAACTTTTTAACAAGAATGATTATAGTACAGAAATTGATGGACAGATACTAGGACCTCCGAATGATAATCTTACATTGAATCCGAAGAAGCCATATATGGAACATAAGACAAGAAAAATAATGGCACCATATTTACTAACTACACAAAATGCGTTAGTCCAAAGAATGTTTTTTGATTATCTTATGAACGAAGCTAATAAAGGTAATACTAATTTGTTTTTTGATAATTCAGTCCTTGATAGCAAGTATAACAAAAGTGGAATTACGGCTTTGAAAAATGGAGAATTTATTGAAGGAGATTTTTCGGGTTTCTTTTTGCAGACTATTGTTGTATGTACCCAAAAGGGGGATATATTAATAGAAATAGAACATCAGGATACTATAGTTGATTATAAGTATAATCTTTATAAGCCATTTGTATATTCTAATGTTTTGGAAGATGATGTTACAGATGAACAATATAGGAAATATGGTAATAAGAAAGAATTACTTGCTGTAATTAATGAAGTATTATTTTCTAAGTGTTTGTCGGGCAATTTCTTTTCGGATGAAGAGCAAATTAAAAAAATAAATATAGATAGTATTTTAAAGAAAAATATATTTTTATCAAGGGATGCTATATTTGCGTGGCTTTATAAGGGGCAGAGTAAAGGTATAGAAAGCATTCTGCACTTAGTGAGTATTAGTATTATTAAGAGTTCAATTACTAACGGTTATATTGGGAAAGCAGTTAAGCAGTTTAATCTGATGAAATCGTTAGATGTGTATTTTGGAGGAAACGATATGAAAGAAGAGAAAGACAGATATATTAATATAAGAAGTAATCTTAGAAGTAAGATTAATCAGGATGGAGATAGTCAGATAGAAAGCGAAAGCGAATATTATTATGCAGTCGGTCAGCTTGTTAGATATTACATTTCATTAAATAAATCAAAAGATAAAAACCATTCGTTAGCAAATCCATTTATTTATGTTGCAAATGAAGGTGTATTAAAAAAGAGATTGGAACAATTATTTAAGAAATATAATTATGCAATTAAAATTAACTATAATAGATACAATAAGCTTTATGCAATGATTATAGCTTATATGACAGAAGGAAAGGTAAATAGTGAAGATATAATAGCTGGATATTTAAGTGATAATCTTATATACGATTCAAAGATTACTTCTAAGATTACTTCT
>ONZW01000630.1_pt1 | contig 23334 bp, 23 predicted proteins | sample 1671071 | NCBI WGS metagenome assembly ONZW01 (sample SAMN06348119, study PRJEB24527) | human gut metagenome | biome: human gut; feature: ankylosing spondylitis patient; material: feces | host: Homo sapiens | place: China | collected 2015-10
TATATGACTAACAAACCGGGATAACGCTTGACAGCGTTCCCCGCTTAGCCATTAGCAACCAATCAAATCATTATCGTTATTATGGATATAGAAAGAATACTTAAAACAAGAGAAAATGCAATATACTACGGCATTGGTGAATACCAAAAAGACTGCTTTGGTTGGGTTGGTGGAAATGCTCCAGCTTGTTTTGATGATAAGTATTTATCGGACAAAGATAATCTCTATTTTTATCTAACATTTCAAAACCCTTTAAATCCCAACAAGCAAATATCTATTTTCACTCCGAAATTTGATGTTGCATTGGAATATAACACATATCCCGATTGTAAATTGTTGTTGGTTGAACATGAATTAAGTAGTCAAAGCAAAAGTGATAGATATAAACACCCCGAAATAGATGAAATTTATTCAATATACGAAATGAGTACAGAAAAAGATATGCCTGAAAAAAATTGTGCAATCAAATTTGGGGGTAATGTAATGCCTATTCAATGGGGATTAGATAATGATGGTAAAGTGGTTAAAGATGGAAATAGCTTCATTTTTCAAATCAACGAAATTTGCATGAAAGATATTTCTGTTTTCATGGCTGGCTGTATATATGTTTATGGAAAAATTGAAGGTAATAAAGTCACAAATCCATTTGTGGCATACTGGGAATATTCCTAATAACGATAAATTGATTAATTATTTCAAATAGGTTGCTAACAACGAAAGATAGCATCTGACGATGCTCCTTTCTAACCATTATCAGTAATTAAATAGTGTAACATTATGAATATATATGAAATTGGACAAGACTTTGATAATTACAAGTTCTTTGTATTCAAGGAAGATGATAAATCAAATAAAGATGTTTGGGATTATAATGGTCAATCACTTGTTAATGAGTGGAAAGGGCTTAGCTTAGAATTGTTTAAAGATAAAAGAAAAAAGAAAGACAAACGAAGTGAGGACTTTGATGCTTCTTGTTATTTTTCTGGTTGTCTGATAGTAAATAAAAGAACATCTTTATTGCTCGCTGAAAAGCTGAAAGGACAAATAGAAGTTTTACCTGTCAATGTAGACGGTAATACTTCAAACTATTATTTTATAAATGTATTGAATACAGTCGATGCCTTAAATATAGAGTCCAAGAGCAATGAAGAAATTTTGAAGATGATGAGAGATAATAATGGTATTTTCAATAAAGGAAATATCGGTTCATATATCATATTTCGGGATAGTCTGTTTAATAACAATTATTATTGCACAGATGAATTTGTAGATTTTGTGAAGCAATATACAATCACAGGATTAAAATTTACATGTACAGGTATCGCAAAATAAATCACTGATAACAAGCCAAGTTAGCTGCTAAACCGCAGCTCCTTGTCAAGCCATTAGTTGTAATATGAGAACGATAATAATACTTTATATTTTATGCTTGCTTTCACCTTATACTTTCGCACAAAGCTGTAAGGCAACTATTCAAACAGAGATTGATGCAATAAACGAAATGCCTTTGTGGATTGCATACCTTGTGCCTTTGGATAGTTTGGGAGAGGTGATAAATAATGAATATATGGAATTTAATCAAGTTCATTCGTACAAAATCTTAGATGATGGTCAAATAAAGAATGCGAATGTATTGTTCACTATGTATTTCGATAGAGATAACAAAATAAGAAAAGTATTTAAGCGATGGGCTGACGGGGGTGCATTGCATAGTATCGCATATTATAATTCTAATGGGCGATTGATATATGGAGCATATAATAAAGGTGATGAAACTCACGGAAAGTTGTATGCTGACGCTTCGGGTTTTCACATAGAGCATTTTCCTGATGAAAACGAATGTAAGAATTGTTTTGAAGCATACCTATTCTTATCCACAAAATGTATAGAAGCTCAATATAATATAATATTACAGAGCCTTCCAAATGCTAAAAGGACGAATTTTACGCCACAAGTTGGAGATAGTGCCATACTATGCAGTTCTTACATTTATTCTTTACCTAATGGAGAAAAAACTATCAAAGGCGAAGATGGCATAGCAGTCAAATTTGGAATGCCTGTTGTCATAAGCAAATTAACAAATGGCTGGTGCCGAATAAATTCCATTTTTAATGCTCCTATAGGTTATATACCTATTCAAGACATTGAAATCATTAAGTAAATATAGTAAACAACTAACAAGGTCGAGATAACAGCTAAACGCTGTTCCTCACCAACCCATTAGAAATAATCATTAAATAGAAAAAGATAATATGAGAACTGAAAAATTATTTGGGATACTGACGTTATTCCTTTGCGTCTTTTGCATCAGCAGTTGCAGTGATGATAATGAAGAACTTAATCCGTTCCCGGATGGAACATCGTCTTTACGTATGATGAATGAAAATAACGGAAAAGTAACTTTGGGAAATTCTGATGTGTATATCACAAACGAGGGAAATTTCAAAAGCGTCGGTTTCCCGATTTTCGATATGGGAAAGAAACAAGGTATAAGCGATATTGGTTTGCCGGATTTCATCAATATGGCTCCAGAAGTTGCCGTACTTCCAAAACATGGTTATGTATTCTGTTCCCCTTATGATGTACAGACTTTTGATTCAAGGAAGAAAGCCATTCGTGAAAATGCGGATGTCTATCGGGTGTATGTCGATTCGTGGATTGAGGACAAAAACGGGGATAAAATCGGCGCGAATGTATATTTCCTGTTAGGCAAACCGATTCAGGATGAAAATAATCAAATGCCGGCATGGAAAAGCTGTATAGGTACTTTAGGATGGGATTTTTATAATGACAGGGCGAAAGAATTTTCGTTGTCGTTTTCATCCAATGATATTGAAATACTGTTTTTTGGCAGCAATACTTCAGATGTCATATCGTATTCAATAGAAGGCAATACTCTTTGTTTCTACTGGATAGGAGAGAAATACTATGACGCAATGAATCATGAATTGCTTATACGCCATAAAAATGTATATACAGAGGTTTATATAAAAACGGCGGAATAACTTAATCGGTGTATTAAGATGCCTTCGACGACGAGTATTACGCCCTGATGAAAGGCGACCGGCGGCTCTACACGCTCATAGGCACATATATCAAACAGCACCCGCAGGAGTTTCTGACACACAAACCATGACAGCGCCATGAAGCCATACAATCCAATCATAACGGCATTCGCCACCCTGACGGTCCTGCTGACCGCCGGGTGCTCGTCGGTGCGCCACGCTTCGGCGCAGACCGACAACCGCCTTTATCTGACCGAAACGAACAACTCCGAGACCATTGACGCATACCGGGAGATACACCGCAGACTGCGCCCGCTGGAGCGTCCGCAGGTGCGCTACTCCATCGAGGAGGCTCTGGTGGAGGGGGATTCCTGTCTGGTGATACTCCGCATCACCGTCCCCGACAAGTCCATCGGCAAGCGCGAGCGTTACCATGCCGACATCGGGCTATCCACCGCCGAGGGGGTGCTGACGTTCCCCGAACTCACATTCGACAACGACAGCGGACTGCCCGACGAGGAAAGCGTAAGCACCTCGTTGGAGATAGAAGCGCACGGCGGTCGCCCCGCCTACGCCTATATGTGTTTCCGCTTCCTGCACCATCCGAGCATGGACGGCAACGGCGCACTCATATCCGTCTATCCCCGTCTTGAAACACGGCGGTATATCTATGTGTACCACCCGGAGGAGATGCCCGTGAGGTGGCTGCAAAACACATGTCTGTGGCGGCAACGCCAAAACCTGCCGCAGTTCATCCTGCTCGACAGCCTTCCCGACCCGGACGACAGCCCCGACCCGTTCGGGCCGCAATTTTAATTTAATCTCGTGTTGCGGTTTTCAGCAAGATTTGGAACTAAGCATGTGATAAAACGACGGATATTTGCGAAAAAACGATGGAAACAACGACACTCACATCATTGTTGCGGCAGACAGCGGCGGAAAACCCCGAAAAAGCCGCCATAATGGACACAATAGCCGACACGGTTGAAACGCTCGTGCGCCGGAGGTACTCCGTGCGTCGCATGGTCAGCGAACTTGAACCCCTCGCCCAAGACCGGGAGGTGATGCGCTTGGTGGTGGAAGCATTCAAGAGCCATGTCCCGCAGCCCGCACTGACGCTGCGCGACTACCGCCCCTGCATGGTGCTGATAGCGTGCTCGCCGGAAAACTTCGCTTTCCGCTACCTGTGCAACGACCTCGTGGCGGTCTATGAACGGAAGTACATGACAGCCGAGCTGATGTTTTTCTGCGACCTGCTGCGCCGCATGAGAGGGCGGTTTTACCTGAACTGCGTCATCAACCGTGTGTGCGACTATTTCTTCCGCGCCCGCCGCGACACCTTGCGCCACCAACCCACGCCGCTGAAAGAATCCGAGATGCAGTATGCCGAAAGCCGCATGAAGGAGCTGGAGAAGGCTGTATTCCGCCTGAAGGTGAAGATGTACAAGTGGCGCACGTTCACCGCCGAGGAGCTTGCCGACATGTGCGGCATGAGCCATTCCCATTTCCGTAGCCTTTTCGAGAAATACTACGGCTGCCCTCCCGCCGACTGGCTACGCCGTGAACGGATGGAGCGCATCCGCACGGACATGTCGTACCGCCCGGAGCTGACCGTGGGCGAGATAGCCGAGCGCAACGACTTCCCGTCGGCAAGCAACTTCTCCGACTTCTGCCGACGGCAGTTCGACAGAAGCCCGCAGGAATTGAAGGCGGAAGGCGAGGAGGAATGGCGCGAGAGGCGTCTGGAATGGTGGAACGGCGACCGCCGTTGAACTTTTCAGCAGGATTTGGAACAGCCGTCCCACCGGGATGCGCTAAATTGCGCCGCAAAAAATGCGGCTTATGAGAAAAAGAATTATGCGCCTCCGTCCGGGACTGCGGGTGAAACTCCTGTCGGGCTACCTGACGGCGTTGCTGCTTATGGCTGCCATCGGCTATGTGTGGCTTGACGAGCGCCGGGACTACCGGGCGCGGGAGGATGAGTATGCCCGCATCAACCGCAGCCGCGAGGAAGCCCTCGGCCTCTATGCCCGGCTGGTGTCGCTGTCGCTGCTCGGCGAGACAGCCACGGAGTGGGAACAGGAGGACGCGGAGGAATACCGGCGGCAGCGCATGGACATAGAACGATCGCTTGACGGCTTGGGCAATATCGTGTCCCGGTCGGAAACGGACAGCGTGCGCGGGCTGTTGGAATGCAAGGAAGAGCGTTTGCTCTCCATCATGCGGCTGTCGGGAGAGCGTGACAAGGTGGCCGTGCGGATAACCCGCCATGTCCCTGCGCCTGCGAAGATTGCGGAGGAACCACCCAAAAAGAAAAAACGCGGAGGCTTTCTTGGACTGTTCGGCAAGAAGGAGAAACAGCAATCTCCGCCGGAACAGTCACAGGAGCGTGATCCCCGCCACGGCATGATAGCAGTCCATCAGGAACAGAACCGCCGCCTGTCGGAACTTTCCGACAGCCTCGCCTTGGACAACCGCCGACTGAACCGCAGGCTGCAAGGGATTGTCGCACGGATTGAGCGCAAGGTGCAGGCCGACATCAAGAAAGCTGACGCACGCATGGCGACTTCGCGAGAGCGTTCGCTGTTACAAACCGGATGCCTCACGGGGGTGCTTGTCCTGCTGCTCATCCTTTCCTACACGGTCATACGCCGTGATGCCGCCCGCATCTGGAAGTACAGGCACAAGACGCTGGAACTTATCGGGAAACTGAAAAGGACAGTCCGGCAGAACGAAGAACTGATAGCTTCCCGCAAGAAAGCCATGCACACCGTCACCCATGAGCTGCGCACACCGCTGACGGCAATCACGGGCTATGCCGGGCTGATGGCGAAAGAGGGCGACATAGATAAAACAGCGGCGTACCTGCGCAACATACGGCAGTCCGCCGGGCGTATGCGCGACATGCTCGACACCCTGTTGGGCTTCTTCCGGCTGGACAACGGTAAGGAACAGGCGAACCTGTCCCCTTGCAGGATTTCAGCAATCACACATATCCTTGAAACGGAGTTCATGCCCGCCGCGATGGACAAGGGGCTGTCATTCACCGTTACGGCACGGGCTGACGCGGTTGTCCTCGCCGACAAGGAGCGCATACTGCAAATCGGCAACAACCTATTGTCAAACGCTATCAAGTTCACCGAGAACGGTGGCATATCCTTGACAACGGACTATGACGGCGGTATGCTGAAACTTATCGTAGAAGATACAGGCACGGGCATGACCGACGAGGAACAGCAACGTGTGTTCGGCGCGTTTGAACGGCTGTCTAACGCCGCAGCCAAAGACGGCTTCGGATTAGGATTGTCAATAGTACAGCGTATTGTGGCGATGCTCGGCGGTACGGTGCTGTTGGAGAGCGAAAGAGGCAAGGGAAGCCGCTTCACGGTGGAGATACCCGCGCAGAGAGCCGAGGAACTGCCGGAACATGTAAACCGGAAGCAGCTTCATGAACATGCGTTCCGCGATGTAATCGCCATTGACAATGACGAGGTGTTGCTCTTGATGCTGAAGGAGATGTACGCCCAAGAGGGAATACACTGCGACACCTGCACCGACACTGCGGAACTGATGGAAAGGATACGGGGAAAGGAATACTCCCTGCTGCTCACCGACCTGCACATGCCGGAGATCGACGGCTTCGGGCTGCTGGAGCTGCTGCGCTCCTCCAACGTGGGCAACTCACGGGTTATCCCGGTGGTGGCGGCGACCGCTTCGGGCAGTTGTTCCGAAGCGGAACTTATCGGGTCCGGCTTTGCCGGATGCCTGTTCAAGCCGTTCTCCATATCGGAACTGATGGAGGTTTCCGACAGGTGCGCACTGAAATGCACGAACGGGAATAACCCGGATTTCTCCGCGCTGCTTTCCTACGGCAACGAGGCTGTCATGCTGGAGAAGCTGATAACGGAAACCGAAAAGGAAATACAGTCGGTCAGGGATGCAGAACGGCGGCACGCCCTTCAGGAACTGGACGCCCTGACACACCACTTGCGCAGTTCGTGGGAGATACTCCGTGCCGACCGGCCATTAAGGGAACTTTATAAACTGCTTCAAGGAAGTGCCGCTCCAGATTATGAAGAACTGACCGATGCAGTGACAGCCGTACTGGATATGGGCGCGGATATTATCCGATTGGCAAAAGAGGAAAGGAGAAAATATAATAATGGATAAAACAAGAATCATAGTGGTGGAGGACAATATCGTGTATTGCGAGTTTGTCTGCAACCTGCTGGCACGAGAAGGATTCCGTACCGTGCAGGCTTACCACCTATCGACCGCAAGAAAACTTCTGCAACAGGCGACAGAATCAGACATCATCGTTTCCGACCTGCGTCTGCCCGACGGCGATGGCATTGACTTGTTGCGCTGGATACGCAAGGAAGGGATGATGCAACCGTTCATCATAATGACCGATTATGCCGAAGTGCATACGGCAGTGGAAAGCATGAAACTCGGCTCGTTGGACTACATACCTAAGCAGCTTGTGGAGGACAAACTCGTCCCTTTGCTCCGTACCTTATTAAAAGAAAGGAGTATCGGAAGAAACCGTATGCCGGTGTTCTCTCGTGACGGCTCGGCATTTCAAGTCATCATGAAACGAATAAGGCTGGTGGCTCCCACTGACATGAGCGTGCTGATATTCGGCGAGAACGGCACTGGTAAGGAGCATATCGCACACCAACTGCACGACAAAAGCAAACGGGCAGGAAAACCGTTCGTTGCGGTGGACTGCGGTTCACTCTCCAAAGAACTTGCGTCATCGGCTTTCTTCGGACACGTAAAAGGTGCATTCACAGGTGCGGACAGCACCAAGAAGGGCTATTTCCACGAGGCGGAGGGCGGTACGCTGTTCTTGGATGAGGTAGGTAATCTCGCTTTGGAAACCCAACAGATGCTTCTGCGTGCCATACAGGAACGTAGATACCGTCCGATAGGTGATAAGACGGATAAAAGTTTCAATGTCCGTATTATCGCCGCCACCAACGAGGATCTGGAGAAGGCGGTCAATGAAAAGCGATTCCGGCAAGACCTGTTATATCGTCTGCATGACTTTGAAATAACTGTCCCGCCGTTGCGCGACTGTCAGGAGGACATCATGCCTTTGGCGGAATTTTTCCGTGAGATTGCGAACAAAGAACTGGAATGCGATGTTATCGGATTTGACGGGGAAGCCCGTAAGACATTGCTGACCCATGTTTGGCCGGGCAATGTCCGTGAACTTCGACAGAAAATCATGGGTGCGGTGTTGCAGGCGCAGACCGGGCTTGTCACGAAAGAGCATCTGGAACTTGCCGTGACGAAGCCAACTTCTCCCGTCAGCTTCGCCCTGCGTAACGATGCGGAAGACAAGGAACGGATTTTACGCGCGTTGAAGCAGGCGAACGGTAACCGCAAGGTTGCCGCCGAACTGCTCGGAATCGGGCATACAACGCTGTACAGCAAGCTGGAAGAGTATGGATTGAAGTATAAATTTCAGCAACCATAGCTGAAAATTCGCGGAATTTGGCTATCTTTGCATAACATTTGAAGGTAAACGGCGATTGGGGAGTCTTTCGCCGCCAATATATAACATAAGACCGCAAGGCGTCCTAATGGAAATCTGGTAAATTTACACTACGGAGACGATTGCGTGATGCTTATGCTATGCCTACGCATAGCGTGCATTCACGTACTCTCCGTAAAGGCTTTACCAGAGCCTCCATTAGAAGTAGTGTGGATTGCACGCTACTTTTTGCTCCTTGCCCAACGAAAGGAAAAGACTATGGGTAAAGTTCAGATTCTTGCCGTCCTCACGATGGACGGGTGTCATTCTTCAGAATTATATGGCAAAGCGTATGAGGATTTACGCCTTGACCGTTGCGATATTGACAAAATAAGGGAAAACGCGCTTTACCATGTCACACCGGACTACTCCATCTCCATGTTGGACGAATGGCGGAAAGACAATACAAACATCTGCTATCTCGCAGAAGCCACTCCCGACAATTCGGACTATATCAACGGACTGTTGCGTATGCGGGTGGTGGATGAGATTATCTTATATATCGTGCCTTTCATATCGGGAACGGGACGGCATTTCTTCAAGTCGGCACTGCCCGAAGCACGCTGGAGGCTCTCCTCACAAAAGAGTTATTCCAACGGAGTGTACCGGAGCATCTACACACGCATGGAAACTATAAAATAGTAGGAATGTTCCATAGAAGAACACTTTTATAATCCGTTTAATAAAGCAATGTTCTGAAAAAGAACATTTTAAGAAGACTATAATTCATGCCGAATAAAAAATGTCAATTTTTATCGCATTGAAATCCAGCACGTTGTAAAGGCCGTGCCGGATTTTTTGCTTTTTGGTCGCGATTTTTGCCAATATCATTCATGTGCGCATACCGAAAACAGAGTGTAAAATTTCAAAATTGACAGGACATGAATTATTTTTTATTGGCGGAAACCGATTTCTTCCGCCGGATAAACGAAGCCGGGGACTGCAATATGGAAAAAGCATACACGGCTTTCGCCACCCAAGTGATCGAACTGTGTATCGGCAGCCCGGACACGAACCGCACCATCATCGCGCTGGCTTACATCGAGATCGAATTACAGCATCATCCCGTGCGTAACCTTCCCGAAGAAAAGAAGGAAATAGCCAACTATGTCAGCAAGGCTCTCTCTTTCGTAAGGAAGATGCAGAAGTTCCTTGCCGCTCCCCAAGTGCCGCCACTAATCCCCATCCAAACATCCACCGACAACACAAACGAAAATACCGCCTCACCCTTGCAATGGACGGGCAACGCCATCGATCTCGTGGAACTGATCTACGGCATCAACGAGATGGGCTGTATCAACAACGGCAATATGCCGCTCAAACAGCTCGCCCCACTCCTGTACAAGATATTCGGTGTGGAATCAAAAGACTGTTACCGTTTCTACATCGACATCAAACGCCGGAAGAACGAGAGCCGCACCTACTTCCTTGCCAAAATGCAGGAAAAACTGAACGAGAAGATGCTCCGTGATGAAGAGATGGAGCGTATGAGAAGATAAACCGTGTCATATATGAATCAAGGGATGGTGATATGCTATCCTTTGATTTGTATAATACCAACACTTTATCGGAGTTATAGCCCCGAATGTCAGGCAAAAACGTTACCTTTGCATATTGTTATTGATATGAATATGGGCATTGACAATCTGAATATAGTAGAGGTACTTATAGCCGAGAAGGAAAGCGGACGGGTGGAGTTCAAGGAAACCACCGGTCAGTTGGAGCGTGGCATGGAAACGCTTTGCGCCTTTCTGAACGGAGAAGGCGGAACGGTATTGTTCGGCGTGAATGACAAGGGAAAAATCATCGGTCAGGAAGTGAGCGACAAAACAAAGCGGGACATAGCCGATGCCATCAATCGTCTGGAACCGGTGGCTGCGGTACAAATATCCTATGCTCCGATACCAAACAGTGAGAAGAAGGTAATTGCTTTTCGCGTTGAAAATTCAAAGAACAACCGTCCGTTCTCTTATAAAGGAAGACCATATATGCGGGTGGAAAGTGCAACCACAACGATGCCGCAGGCTACATATAATGACTTGCTGTTGCAACGTGACGGCAACCAATACCGCTGGGAACTTTTAGAAAACAGAGACCTGACTTTGCAAGACTTGGATGTCAATGAGGTGTTGAAGACCGTAAGGTTAGGTATAGAATGCGGTCGTCTGCCGGAGGATACAGGTACTGATGTCCCTGTCATATTGGAAAAGTTCGGATTACGGAAAAACGGGGTGTTGAACAATGCGGCAGCCGTGCTGTTTGGGAAACATGAGCGTATGGAATATCCCCAATGCCTGCTTCGGTTAGCGCGCTTCAAAGGCACGGACAAGACTGTTTTCATGGACAGCCAGCGCATTCATGGCAATTTTTTCCAATTGCTCAACGTAGCGATGGCATTTATATTCAAGCACCTTTCCTTATCCGGTACAACAGACACTTTGGAACGGGAGGAACATTTGACCATTCCGTATAAGGCAATAAGAGAAGGGGTCGTGAACAGTCTTACACACAGGTCGTACAAAGAGGCCGGTGGTTCAGTGGGCATTGCCATTTATGATGACCGCGTAGAAATTGAAAACTCCGGAACATTTCCGCCCAACTGGGATGCGGAAAAGATGAAATCCGAGCATGAATCCAAACCGCAAAATCCGTTATTGGCAAATGTCCTGTACAAACGAAAGGTTTTGGAAAGCTGGGGACGCGGCATCGGACTGATGATGTCCGAATGCCGCAAAGCCGGATTACCTGAACCGGAATACAAGATATGGGCAGACAGTGTAACGCTGATATTCAGATGTGAGGTGTCGAACCGACCAAGTACCGACCAAGCACCGACCAAGCACCGACCAAGCACCGACCAAGTATTTGCATTGGTGAAAGTATTGAATGAACGTGAGTTGTCCGTAAAAGAAATAATGGAGGCATTGGAGTTGAACCATCGTCCGACATTCAGAACAAACTACCTGCATCCGGCATTGAATGAAGGGTATATTATTCCATTGTATCCGGAACAACCGAGCCATCCGAAACAGAAATACCGCCTTACGGAAAAAGGCTTGGAATTGTTGAAACAGCAATAGGCATGGCAAAAAAGAAGAAACATAAGAATACGGATTTGCCTGTAGTCATGGATTACGGCATCGGTTGCATATCCGTTTATGACCCGATTGCTATGATGCCATATAGTGACCCTCCCATTACTGAGCAAACCAGATTCAAGAAACTCGGCAAGGAAATGAAAGCGGAGTTCAAATGGTTGGCAGCCTCTCTAACAATGGAGCATTGGAATGAAAAACGGCAGATACCTTTCGGTGAGGAAATGTCAAAACTCAGAACCAGACTTTTGAGAATGTTCGCCGAAGAATACAGCATACTGCTGAAAGATGACACAGAGCTGAAAAACTACCTGCTGACACTTGTCATTTCCACCATAAACAAACAACTCAAATCGGAAAAAGAAAAGCAGGCACAATGAAATAAAAAATCCGTAACCCACTTACCGAGTTACGGATTTTTTATTTATTTGAATAGAAAGTTCTGTTCGGCTATTTCTGCTGCAACAGATGCTTCAGGTTCTCGTCACCCGCAATACGCTCCAGTTCGTCGGCGACAATCTGCTTGACTTCCTCCTTGATGCGCCTGTAATTCGCCTGCACCGTTTCCTTCATGCGGTCGTTGCCGTCCTCGTCCGTGAAGTCGGTAATGACGGGTATCTTCTTGTAGGCTTTCTCCTCACGTTTCACCTTCTCGGCATCCACGACAATCTCGCAGTGAAAAATCTTCTGTTCGATACGTTCGTTGAAGTTGTCGGACACCGAACCGACAAACATTCCCTGCGTCAAGCCGGAAATCTTGCTGGGCGGGATAAGCGCGTCCATCTGCGTATTGATGGAGGTGGAAACGTCCTGCCTATTGATGGAAATGGACTGCCGTTTCTGCAAGACTTTTCCGAAGCGTTCGGATAGCGTCTTGGCGGTTTCGCCTACGACCTGCCCGGAGAAGATATTGCCGACGGTGTTCATCACGACTTTGGCTTCCTTATCGCCATAGTCGCGTACCAACTGGCTGAAATCCTGAAAGCCCAGACACACAGCAACCTTGTTGCTTCGTGCAGTGGCGATAAGGTTATCCAACCCCTTGAAATATATCGTCGGGAGTTCATCGATAATGACCGACGATTTCAGCATACCCTTCTTGTTGATGAGTTTTACGATACGGGAGTTATACAGACCGAGAGCCGCACCGTAAATATTCTGACGGTCGGGATTATTGCCCACGCACAGGATTTTCGGCTCTTCGGGATTGTTGATGTCCAGCGTAAACTCGCTGTCCGACATTACCCAATAGAGTTGCGGGGAAATCATACGCGAGAGCGGAATTTTCGCTGATGCAATCTGTCCCATCAACTGCTCCGCAGCCCCTCCGAGCCATGCGTCCATGAATGGAGAGAGGTAGTTTTCCAGTTCCGGGTAAGAGGTCAGAATCGGAAAAATATCCTCGTAGCGACGGTTCAGAAACTCAATGGCATGGGGGAACGTGCAATACTTACCACCCTTATAGATTTTAAGATACCATATAATGCTGGCAAACAGTATAATAGGTGATTCCACGAAGAAATCACCCTGCTTCTGCACCCATGTTTTATTGAGGTTGAGCATAATGGTATACGCACTCTCGTAAGCGTCCGTAATATCCTCCATGAAGTCCGGGTGAATGGGATTACAACGGTGTGAGCGTCGCGGGTCGTCGAAGTTTATCACATAGAACTTCGGCTTCACCTTGTAGCCATCCGGATGGTTCAGCAGATGATTGTAGGCTATCGTGGACAAGTCGCTGAATTTGAAGTCGTACACATACATCGAAAAGCCCTTTTCAATCTGCTGCTTAATAAAATTATTTACCACTGCGTATGATTTTCCGCTGCCCGGCGTACCCAACACGATGGAAGCTCTAAAAGGATTCACGACATTTATCCAGCCGTTGTTCCAACGCTTCTTGTAGTAAAACCGTGTCGGAAGATTGACCGAATACTCGCTTTCGATAAGCCGTGTTTCCTGCATGAAGCTCTCGTTCTCGTTGTTGAACACATCATCCATGAGGTTGTGCTTCAACAGGCGGCTCATCCAAAGACCGCCCATCAGCAGGCAGACATAACCTGCGCCGATGGTCAGGATATACAGTCCCGTCACCGCCTCTATCGGTAGCGGCAAAGCCAATATCCACCAGTTGAGGAAGAACAACACAAAGCCGGCGGCAAGCACCGTCCAGATTTTGCCCCACGTTATTTTCTCACCCTTCACGCCCTTTGTCCCCAAGCAGGACAGAGCAAGTAAAAGGACGGCAAACAGTTTTGTGTACAGGATGGAACGGAACAGCCCCGCCGTGCGGTTGAAGTTCATCAGTATTCTGTCCACCACGCCGATGTCCACTCCCCAAAGCCGGATGGCTTCATAGCAGAACCAGTACACGTTCATGACCACTAAAATAATACTCACGGCACGCAGAAAATCCATGATTTTCGCCAATGCCCTCAAATCGTCTTCTTGTTGTGACATACATTGATTTTTTTTGATTGTTGATACTCTCGGTTACATTCCCAAACCTTTGCGCTTCTTCTTTTTCTTCTTGCGCCGCATCGCCCGGATGAAGGCTTCCTCTTCAGCGTCCACCGCCGGACATTCGGGGGCAAACAGGTTCATGCCACCGGAATGGCTCTCGTATTCCCCTCCGGAATATCCTTGTTTGTTCTCTTGTCCCTCCACCGGAACGGAAAGCGGAATCGGCGACTGTCCGGCATAAGGCAGCGTGAAGTGTTCCTGTAAGGCGTTGGCGGAAAGTCCCTTGCCCATGCGTGAGCCGTTTAACACGCAGCCCGTGCGGTGGTCGATAAACGTGGCTCCATAGATGCGCCCTTCCTCCGTGTAGCGCAGCACGGTGTCGATGCCCTTTCCTTTGAGCGCGGCTACAAACTTCTCCTTGTCATACGTGCCTTCCAGCACGGAAAGGACGGTGCGTTTCATCCTGTCGGCAAGTTTCCTGTCCTTAATCTCCTGCTTGGAACGGGCAAACTTTTTCTGTACGGCTTCATAGCCGACGGACTTCCCGAACAGCGAGGACTTGAAAGGATTGCCGACCTTGTTGCCCTTATCGTCCGTAACGGAATAGACCAGCCCGTGATATTCACGTCCACGCACATTGCCATGCGCTTCTTCCACTGTCATATTATATAAGGAAAGAAGTGCGCGATATTCGCCCATCGTCTGAAACTTGTACCTGCGGTTCAGTTCTCTAATCACATTCCCCACCTGCTTCTTCACGTCGCCCGCAGAAGCGTCCACTTTGCGCAGCGGCGTATCAAGACGACGGTTCTTGCGTTCCGCATCGTGCAGCCCGTACTTCCATTCCAGTTCGCGTGTTATCTGTTTGCTCCGGTAAAAATTGTTCCGGGTGTCTATGCTCCTGCCGTTCTCGTCCACCCTGACCGTCACAATATGCAGATGGTGGCGGTTGATGTCCTCATGCTTGAAAACGAGATACGGCTGGTTACCGAAGCCCATCTTCTCCAGATACTCCCGTGCGATGTTCTGAAGTTCTGTGTCCGTCAAAATATCGTCGGGATGCGGATTGAGCGAGATATGCACCACCGGTTTCTCCACCTTCGACCGCACGGGCATCATGCCGAGAAAGTCCTCCATTGCTTGGTGGATGTCCATCGTTCCCGTACCGTCATTGTAGATGCGGTTGGTCGTCAGAAGCCGCCCTTTCGCCTCGTTGATCTTCTCCCCGTTGTAGGCAAGTGCGCCGTACAACGAGTTTCCTATACTGATTTTTGCGACCATTTTTCCTGCATCTCCCTTGAAAGTCCCACAATCTTACGGCTCAGTTTTACGAGTTCGACGGTCTGTTGCTCCAGCTTGTAGAGCAACGCCATCGCCTTTTTCTCGGAAAAATGCAGCCTCAGTTCCTTCACTACTTGGTTGTAATTTGTTCCTATTGCGCGGAACTGCGCATGAAAATCGGACAGTTTGGTGTAGTAATCCACCAGCGTCTTGTCCACTTTCAGCACCTTGAACGGCTGTCCGAAGAAGTGCGCCTTCAGGAAAACCGACTTGGCGTAAACGCCTGACTTCTCGAACATGGAGAGGAAACGGTTGTGTTCCTCCTCGCTGAAACGGACGGTGTAGCGGAACACCGCCGGATCGAGTTTGGGATTTCTCCCGCCTTTGTTTCTTCTTTTTTCACTCATATTACTTTGGATTTAGCGGTTTGACGGCATAAGCCGCCGCTTCGAGGCACAGCACCGCAGGTTTGAGAGGCTTCCCGACTTCGGAGGGTAAGCCCGCCCCCTGCAAGGGCAAGGTGTTTTCGTGGCTGCTCAAAATGTTTTGAGCGGCTGAAAACATACCTTGCTATGTTCAGGTGAACATAAAAATCCGTCGGGGACGGATTGGGGGAATGCCTTTCAAACTCCGGGCTGCGCCACCTGCGGCGAACCCTGCCGTTCGGGTGCAAAGTTATACTCTTAACGCGGTATCAGACAGAGGCTTGACCCGGACAATCAGTGCCAACCGGCGCAACGTGCTGCCACTTGCCGGAGAAGTGATACAAGTTCTAAAATATCCTTGTTTATTTGCAGCGTGATTCGGATGTGGGACTGAAAATACACTCCTTCCGCCGGATGTTCGGACACCAATCCGGGCATCAATCCAAACGGTTGAAAACAGGTGTATGTATTCAGACAGTTTTCCAAGCACACGTCCATGCGGACGGATAAAAGCATGGGCGGTTGGACAAACCGATGATTACCCATAGGCACAGCCGGATTAAGGAGTGAATAAATAAATGAATGGGAGCGCGTGCGTACGTACTAATGGCAATACGCTACCGCCACCGGACAGATGTATAACCAAATAAATTATCAAACAAATGAAAGAAGCAACTTATGTGGCAATCTCCACGCAAAAAGGTGGAGCGGGTAAGACAACCCTGACGGTGCTTGTAGCAAGCTACCTGCACTATGTGAAAGGCTACAACGTAGCCGTGGTGGACTGCGATTTTCCGCAGTACAGTATCCATGACATGCGCAAGCGCGACATGAAAGCCGTCATGGAGGACGGGCATTACAAGGTGATGGCGTATGAGCAGCTCAAACGGCTGAAGAAGAACCCGTACACCATCAGATGCAGCCGTGCGGAAGATGCGGTAAAGACCGCCGAAAATCTGGTGGCAGCGCAGCCCGACCTTGATTTCGTGTTCTTCGACCTGCCGGGAACCATCAACAATGCCGATGTGGTGCAGACCATTTCCAAAATGGACTACATCTTCACGCCCATCATCGCCGACCGTGTGGTGATGGAGAGTTCAATCAAGTTCGCCACCGTTATCAACGAACAGATGATAAGCACGGGTAAGTCCGGCATCAAAGGGATTTACCTCGTGTGGAACATGGTGGACGGGCGCGAAAAGACGGAACTTTACAAGGCATACGACAAGGTCTGTGCCGAGTTCGCTCTGTCCATTCTGGAAACACATCTGCCGGACAGCAAGCGTTTCCGCAAGGAGACGGCGGCAGAACGCAAGGCAGTATTCCGCTCCACGGCGTTTCCGGCGGACAAAATACTGGTACGCGGCAGCAACCTCGACAAACTCGTCGATGAGATTCTCTGCATCATCAAAAACTGAATGGCATGGCAAAGAAAACAAGAATCGAGGACATCGACAGCGAAGCCGTAATCAACTCGTTTCGACTGGACGATACAAGCATTCCGCCGGAAGCGAGAAGCACGGACGGAAACGCTACTTCTCCACCTCCGAAAGAAGCGATACAGGAAGCCGTTTCTCCACCTGCCTCGCACTCCAAAGAGGAGCCGGAACGCAGGCGCAGGAACAGCAAGCCGGAAAAATTGGATTATGACACCGTATTTATATGCGGATCCAACGTCACGGCAAGACTCGGCAAGCAGGTCTATATCCGCAAGGAGTACCACGACCGCATACAAAAGATGCTTCATGTAATCGGTGGCAACGAGGTGACTATCGCGGCTTTTCTTGACAACGTGCTGACACACCATTTCACGCTGTTCCAAGACGAGATAGCCGAATCGTTCAAACGGCACATGGAATCCTATAATTTATAAATACCCCAAAAACAACAAAGAAGTATGAAAAGAACAAAGAAGAACCGTCAGGCTGAGTGCCTGCAAACAGGAAAGAGTGAAAGAACCGCTGCCAATGCAGCAAAGTGTGCAAACGGATACGGTCAGGAAAAGACCGGCAGAGACTTCCGCAAAGATGAAGGCAGGGGCAAGCCGCTCTCTGTTTTCTTGGAAGCATCGGAGATCAACACACGGCAATGTATATACATCAGCCGCGAGGTCCATGAGAAAGTTGCCGTCGTTGTCAGCCGTATGGGGAAAAAACTGAGCATCGGCAAGTTCGTGGACAACATCCTCCGTGACCATTTCCGGGAGTACGGGGCGCAGTACATGGAACAGATTGAAAACGCCCAAAAAGTAAGACTATGACAAAGGTGTTTCTAATCGTATCGGTAACCTGCAACGTGTGGTTCCTGATCCTGCTGTTCTATGACCGTATCATGGAAACGAAACTTGTCCGTTTCTTCCGACACATTGCCGGTCTGTGGAGGTCATTGGACAGTACGGCGGCAAAGCCGGAGGCAAAAGAAGCACCGCCCGCAGACACACCGGACATCATCGGCAAAAGCCGTTTCAAAATGGCTCCGACCCGGACAACCGCTGCCATACCGGCGCAAGAAGCCGCCACTTCGGAAAAAGGCATTGAGCTGTCGGAGGAAGAGGCTACTTTTGACGACGGAAACATGGAAACCGTGTCCCATCCGGCACAAGTCCCGGAGGAAAAACTCGATGAAACCTTCACGAGCATCCCGCCTTCGGAACTGGAGTACGGAGAGGATGAGCCGGAGGACGAAGAACCGGATAAAAAGCAGGCTTCGGGAAGCAGTTTCGAGGATATTGACATGGCAGTACGCGCCATTCGGAAAGATTCACCGTCCGATGAGGAAATGCGACACGCCGGAAAGGTCATGACGGAACTGGACGGGACAGAGCTTTTCACAAGGATAACGGAACGTCTGGCTGATGAAGCGATGAGCGATAGGCTTGCAAAGGCGATGGCTGTTTTCGTGGACACGGTGAACATGACAGTGACCAAACAAAAGGAAAAGGTGTTCGTGATTCCCGACAATATCGAGGAGTTCGACTTCCGAAACTATGTATAACAGCTAAAAAAGAATGGAAATGAAAACGTAAAATGACGACACCCATGCGCACGGCAGTACAAGGTACAGCCAATCCGCAACGGACACACCCAAGTCCGTAGAAACAAACGGGCTACCACTAAAACCAAAGTAAAGTAATCAAGTATCAACCGCCCGAAAAAGGACTATCCACCCTTTGGACGGCACAAAACAAGAACAGTTTATGAACAAGAACATCAGACAAAAGTTCATCATCTCTGCGGCACTTATGATTGCCGCAACCGCCTCCGCTTTCGCACAGGGAAACGGTCTGGCAGGCATCAACGAAGCCACCTCTATGGTGAGTTCGTATTTTGACCCCGGCGTGTGACACGTAAACTGTGTAAGTGATTGTGCAACTTTAGCTTAGAGAAGCACTGATTGCACCTGCAATTCCGTTTGCAGTAGTCTGAGGGTACGTGCATTATGAGTAATCATTTTGTGCGAAGCTGCCCTGACAAAGTACCCTTTCCGAAAGGAACAGACCAAAGCGTGAGCCGAGGTCAATGGCGGATAACATCGTTCTGCCGAGGGGCAAGACTTGATGGTATGGTCAACTTAGTGTGAACGTCTGATAAACATCGTTACGAAGAACAAGCCTAATGATGTTGTTGACTTCTCTCCACGGAGTGAAGTCTGAGGCTTGAACCAAAAAGGTGTGCAGTCGGCTGACCTCCTGTCCAGGTGGGGTCACACGGACATCAAGACTGCCGGTGAATAGGACGGACCTAACCCATCACAGTCACTTACATGGAACGTGGTAAGTCCGTATCTCTCCGCTTCTTCGGAAGTGGTAAGCAAGCCGCAAGGCGAGCCTATACGGGGTGCGGATATAGGAACGTGGAAAAAGCGAATGCCGCTCTGTAATGGAGCGGATACGGATTGACCTCATTGCCATGTATGGCAGAGAGCCACATCATCCGACACGAAAGTGTGCCCACTTCCACAAGGTAACTCTTTACAATAAACTTTATAGAACTTCTAAAGAAAGGAAAGCAAATGAACGAATCGAAAGAAACGTGTGCACCTGAAAATGTGGTTCTCACCGATGCGGAGCGTTGGAAAAGCATTGACCGACGCAAAGCCGAGGACTATGTTCGGAAGCTGCAAGCACGTATTGTAAAGGCTCAAAGGGAAGGCAGACATGGCAAAGTCAAGTCTTTGCAGTGGCTGTTGACCCACTCGTTCTACGGTCGTTATCTTGCCGTGGTTCGGGTTACTACTAACAAGGGTAAGAACACCGCATCGGTTGACCGTGTAAGATGGTCAACCGATGCGGCCAAAGTCAAAGCGATTGACACACTGAAACGCCGTGGCTATCAGCCGATGCCATTGCGCCGTGTCGAAATCCCGAAAAAGAACGGAAAGAAACGTCCTTTGGGAATACCGACTATGAAAGACCGTGCGATGCAGGCATTGTATCTCATGGCTCTTGACCCGATTGCAGAAACCACTGGAGACCAGCACTCCTATGGATTCCGTAAATATCGCAGTTGTCAAGATGCCATTGCCCAGTGTCACAATGTGCTTTCAAGAGACGTGGCTCCCAAATGGGTTCTGGAGGGTGACATCAAAGGATGCTTCGACCACATTAGCCATAAATGGCTCCTCAACAATATTCCTATGGATAAGGAGGTGCTGAGAAAATGGCTGAAAAGTGGCTATGTGTTCAATGGTGAACTCTTCCCGACCGATGAGGGCACACCCCAAGGAGGTATAATTTCTCCGACACTTGCAAACATGACTCTTGACGGATTACAGTCTCTCGTGCAAAAAGCAGTGAAACCATATTGGCAACCTATGCCTACCGCATACGGTGGACGTAAATGGATTGAGCCGAAAATCAACCTTGTACGCTATGCCGATGATTTCATTGTCACTGCCAAAGATAAGGAAACCATCGAAACGGTTATCCTACCCTTAATAAGGGAATTTATGGCAGAGCGAGGACTCATGCTGTCTGAGGAAAAGACCAAGATAACTCACATCAGTGAGGGTTTCGATTTCCTTGGCTTCAACATCCGCGAGTACAAATCGAATGGAAAACTTCTGACCAAACCATCAAAGAACGCGATGAAGAGTTTCTGCGACAAAGTACGCACCAAAATCAAGAGTAACAAGTCGGCTAAGGCTTCCTCCCTTATCAGAATGCTTAATCACATGATACCCGGATGGGCGAATTACTACCGATACGGAGCATCATCAAAAGCATTCTCACGAGTGGATTTCGAGATTTACAAAACGCTTTGGCAATGGGCAAGACGCAGACATCCCAAGAAAGGAATGCATTGGATTAAAGACAAGTATTTCAAACAACTGCACGGACGGGATTGGTGTTTTGCCGCCACTACCAAGAACAAGAAGTCGGGCAAAGAATCGACCTTGCGATTGAAGCGGCTGGCAGACACTCCAATCCAAAAGTATGTGCGTGTCAGAACGAATGTCAATCCTTATGACCCTGCGGATGCTCCTTATTATGCAAGAAGAAAATCAAAGAACACGGAGAATCAACTTCGTGAAGTTGATGACCTCCTGCGCATGATTTGGATTCATCAAGGGATGCGCTGTCCTATCTGTGGAGAGATTATTGACGATGAACGTAGGTGGACTACCATTAAGGAAACCATCAACGGTAAACCGCTCAAGATTCTCATTCATAGCTCTTGCAAACCAAGGAAGTCTAACCCTAATAAGATTAGTAGGAAATGAGGCAGAACTATTCCTTCAGTAAGAATAGCAATGCGTTGCTTGAGCCGTGTGAGGGGAAACTCTCATGCACGGTTCTTAGAGGGGAAAGCCCCAGCAATGGGGCTGACCTACTCGACACGAAATTAATTTACGCCATCGGCGCGGTAGTCGGGCTTATCGGCGGCGTGAAAGTCTATGGCAAGTTTTCGTCCGGCGACCCGGATACATCGAAAACCGCCGCCTCGTGGTTCGGCGCGTGCATCTTTTTAATTGTAGCTGCGACTATCCTGCGTTCATTCTTCCTTTAATAAACAATGTATGGCTGAATACCCGATAAACAAGGGTATCGGTCGTCCGGTCGAGTTCAAGGGTCTGAAGGCTCAGTACCTCTTCATCTTCTGCGGAGGTCTGCTGGCTCTCTTCGTCCTGTTCGTCATCCTCTACATGGTCGGTATCGACCAGTGGATATGTATCGGCTTCGGCGCGGCATCGTCCTCCCTCCTTGTATGGCAGACCTTCGCGCTGAACGCCCGGTACGGTGAACACGGGCTGATGAAATTAGGAGCGGCACGGAGCCATCCCCGATACCTTATCAACCGGCGGCGGATAACCCGTCTGTTCAAACGACAACGAAAGGAAGAAAGACAATGAGGAATACATCGAAAATGACAACACTGGAAAACAGGTTCCCACTTTTAGCGGTGGAGCATGGCTGCATCATCTCAAAGGACGCCGACATCACGGTGGCTTTCGAGGTGGAGCTGCCGGAGCTTTACACCGTGACGGGCGCGGAGTACGAGGCGATACACGGCTGCTGGTGCAAGGCTATCAAGGTGCTGCCGGACTTCTGCGTCGTGCATAAGCAGGATTGGTTCATCAAGGAGAAATATATGCCGGAGTTACAGAAGGACGACATGAGTTTCTTGAGCCGTTCCTTTGAACGCCACTTCAACGAGCGTCCGTACCTGAAACACTCCTGCTATCTCTACTTGACCAAGACGACGAAAGAACGTAACCGTATGCAGAGCAACTTCAGTACGCTGTGCCGGGGACATATCATCCCGAAGGAGCTGGACAAGGAAACCGCCGGGAAGTTCATGGAGGCCACGGAACAGTTCGAGCGCATCATGAACGACAGCGGCTTTGTCAGGCTACGCCGCCTCTCTTCCGATGAGATTGTCGGCACGGAGAAGTCCACCGGGCTGATAGAGCGTTACTTCTCGCTTATGCCCGAAGGCGATGCGACCTTGCAGGACATCGACCTCTCGGCAAGGGAAATGCGCATCGGCGACAACCGCCTGTGCCTGCACACCCTCTCCGACGCGGAGGATATGCCCGGAAAGGTGGCGACCGACATCCGCTACGAGAAACTCTCCACGGATCGAAGCGACTGCCGCCTCTCCTTTGCCTCTCCCGTGGGGCTGCTGCTCTCCTGCAACCACATCTACAACCAGTATGTGATTATCGACAACAGCGAGGAAAATTTGCAGAAGTTCGAGAAGTCCGCAAGGAATATGCAATCGCTATCCCGCTATTCAAGGAGCAACAGCATCAACCGCGAGTGGATAGACCAGTACCTGAACGAAGCCCATTCCTACGGGCTGACCTCGGTACGGGCGCACTTCAACGTCATGGCGTGGAGCGATGACGCGGAGGAACTGAAACATATCAAGAACGATGTGGGCAGCCAGCTGGCGAGCATGGAGTGCGTACCGCGCCACAACACCATCGACTGCCCGACGCTCTACTGGGCGGCGATGCCCGGCAACGCGGCGGACTTCCCGGCGGAAGAGAGTTTCCACACCTTCATCGAGCAGGCGGTG
>ONZW01000632.1_pt1 | contig 23232 bp, 22 predicted proteins | sample 1671071 | NCBI WGS metagenome assembly ONZW01 (sample SAMN06348119, study PRJEB24527) | human gut metagenome | biome: human gut; feature: ankylosing spondylitis patient; material: feces | host: Homo sapiens | place: China | collected 2015-10
ACGTCATGCACAAAGCCCATGTCCAGCATCCGGTCGGCCTCGTCCAGCACGAAGATCTCGATGTGGGAGAGGTCGATAAGGCCCTGCCCAACCAAGTCGTTCAGTCGGCCGGGGCAGGCGATGAGGATATCGACGCCCTTCTTGAGGGCCGCGACCTGCGGGGCCTGGCCCACGCCGCCAAAGATCACGGTGCTGCGCTGGTTCAGGTACTTGCCGTACAGCTCAAAGCTCTCGCCGATCTGCAGCGCCAGCTCGCGGGTGGGGGTCAGGATCAGGGCACGGACGGCCCCTTTCTTTTTGGCCGGGGCCGCCGTCAGGCGGTCCAGCATGGGCAGCGCAAAGGCTGCGGTCTTGCCGGTGCCCGTCTGGGCGCAGCCCATCAAATCCCTCCCGGCCAGCACCGGCGGGATGGCCGATGCCTGAATGGGCGAGGGGGATTCGTAGCCCGCCTCCGCAACGGCACGCAGCAGCGGGGCGGACAGATTCAGTTCGTTAAAAGTCATGGTTCTCCTATTGTCCATGAAATGCTTCCGCCTCGCCCTGCCGGGGAGGCCTTTGCATTTCATTCTGTTACTCTTTGATTTTCCGGCATTCGATGTAATACCGTTTTTCCTCCGCATGGCCCATGCTGAAGGTCTTGCGGGGAAGCACACCGCCCATCACGACGCCCTTGAACAGGTCGCTCTTGTCGAACGGCGGCAGCAGGAAGGCCACGCCGCCCTGCTTGCACAGGGCGCGGACTGCAGGCTCATCGTGGACGTAATCCACGCGGGCCTCGATGTGGCGGGCCATGAAGTATTCGATGAAGGCGTCGATGGTGCCGACGGTCAGCGGGGCCACGGGATGCTCGAAGCTGAGCACATTGGCGACGTGGGGGCCTGCCAGCGTGAAGGACTGCTGCCGGGCATCGCCGAAGCAGATGCCTGCATTGTGGGAGTCGCTCCACGCGATGAGGGCCAGCAGCACCGCGCCGCAGTCCACATTGAACAGCACCCGGTGGATCGGCTCGATCTCAATGGCGGGCGAGTGGACGTTGCACACCTCGGCCAGGCACCAGCGGGCCGGGTGGTCTGCCTGCTGTTCCGGGGGCAGGGTCTGCTTCAGCTCCTCCCAGTAGGCCTTGGCCGATGCCAGCGAGTGGTTGCCGTCGCCCACGGCCAGCGTCAGCGGGGCTGCGCCCCTGGCCTGCGGATACCGGGCATCAAAGACTTCCTGACGGCCCAGCCCCTGCAGGGCCGCATCGATCTGGGCCAGCAGAGCCGGGTCTTCCACAGCCCAGCCCGCGATGTGCCCGCCGCCCAGCATCAGTTCGCCTTCGTAGACCTTGCGCAGCGCGTCTTTCTTCGCCCCGATGGGCTCGATGAGGGTGCAGTCCGGGTCGTCGGCCAGCATCATGACGTGGGGCGTTTCCAGGCTGGCCCCGCGCCGGACGGCCATCCGGGGCGGGATGCGGCTCTCGACCGTGTGTTCGCTGGGGCGCACCTCCGGCTGGGCACCCTCGGCGTAGCTGTAGGCTTCAAGGTCGATCTTCCCCACCAGCCCCTGCCGGATGCGGCCGCTCTGCTCGGTGCGCTCCACATAAACAAAGCCGTCCACCGCACGGGTCAGCACCGTGCGGAGATAGTCGTCCATGGTCTCATGGATCTTCTGGATGCGGCCGGTCACGCCGCTCTCTTCCAGATACACTTCCGGCAGGACCAGGTTCAGGGTGCTGGGCGAACCTGCCGCCGTCCGGGCCGCTTTTTCCCAATAGGAGCGGTCGCTCGTAAACTGATCGCAGGCCACGCAGCCCCACTGCTCCAGCGGGATATTCTCCGCCGGGAGCAGGATGTGTGCCGGAGAAAAGCACGATGTTTTGTTCATATCACATTCCTCCCTCTCGCGTTATTGAAAGGAAACCGTAGTTTTTATTCGTAGGATCCGGCCGCATTGTCCCGCACGACCACATGCTCGACGCCCGCTTCGGTCTGCGCCTGCACCAGAGCAGCGCGCTCCTCGGCGGTCATGGTGGAGGCCGAAGGCACCCGCACCACAAGGTTCTTCACGCCCAGCTGTGCGGCCGGGACGCCCAGTGTACTGGAGGTGTCGGCCACCTCGGCCAGCGTATAGCTGTACCACAGGGTCACACGGCTACCGAAGCGCTGCTCCCAGACCGCCATATCGGCCCGCAGCTGGTCGGCACGGCTCACGCCATTGGTGGTGCCATAGTCCTGCTTGCTGCTGGTGGAGGCCGGGAACTGGACGTTCTCCAGCACCACCTGTTCGAACCCGGCGGTGTGCAGCTCGTCGATGAGATCGCCGATGTACTGGACGGCTGCGTCCGCATAGGGGTTCAGCCAAGGCTTGCCGTCGGCAGACGCCTTGTTGTCCAGCCAGAGGTAAGCTTGCCCCGTATACCCAATGGCCATGGTGCGGTCGGTGCGGGCACCGGCCGGGTCGCGGAAGGCGGCGAGCTTCGCCACCGGGATGAGGCCCTCTTCCCGGAAGATGGCGGCCACTCTGGCCGGGTCCACGGCCACGCTGGCCGGGCTGGCCGCAGCGGCGGGCACCTGAGACGCATAATAGACCACGCCGGTGGAGTCCTTCAGGGTCACGACGGCATATTTCACGCCCTGCGAGGCCAGCTGCTGCGCCGCAGCGCGGATGGAGGCATCCTCGGTCAGGGCCGTGATATCCGCCTCGGCCCAGCTGCCCTCCACGATGGCGGTGCCGTCCACAGCGGGCGTCACCACCTCCGGCTGCACCTCCGAAGAAGCGACCGGTTCACTCGCCGCAGAGGACGCCGGGCTCTCCGCCACGGACGATGCGCTCGCGCTGGCGGGGGAGGAGGCGGAAAGGTCCCGGTTGCGCACCACGGTGTACCAGGTATGCGTTGCCCAGTCCAGCACATGGGGAGCTGCCAGCCAGGCCGCGCCCAGCATCACGAGGACCAGCACGGCGATGCCGATCCCCTTTTTCACCCGCATCTCGCGGCTGTAAAAGCTGCGCCGATAGCGCTTGACCTTCTGGCGTTTCGGATATTTTGCCATAATCAACCACCCTCCCTTGGGGTCTTTTACAAGATCACAGAATGGCCGGTAAAGCCATAGATGGCCAGTGCCAGCACCCCGATGTAGATCAGCGTGACGGGCAGGCCGCGGAATGCCTCCGGGATGGCCCGGCTGCGCAGACGGTTCTGTGCTTCCGTCACCAGCATGACGGCCAGCAGATAGCCCAGGCCGCTGCCCAGGCCGAAGCCGAGGGATTGTTCCAGCGTGAAGCTCTGGGTGCGCTCGACCAGCACCGTGCCCAGCACACCGCTGTTGACGGCGGCCACGGGCAGGATGCGGATGAGCTGGCCGCTGCGGGGGCCTTTTGCCAGCTTGAGGACCAGCAGCTCAAACAGGCAGACCGCCGCGATGCAGGTCAGATACATCACCGGGCGCAGCTGGGCGCGGTTGGGCAGCGGGGCAATGAAGCTGCCCGCAAAATAGACCAGCGGAGCCACCAGCACCTGCGTGATGCAGAGCATCAGGGCAAACCACCAGCTGCTCGTCCGCTCGTCGCCGACGAGCTGGACCAGCCGGGACACGCCCAGACTGCGGGTGAAGACGGCGTTCTGGGCAAAAATGGCCAGAACGGCATAGCTGAAGAAGACGCCTACCAGGTGCAGCACGTCGCTCATTGTTCTGCCTCCTTCCGGTTCTCCTGCGGATGCGCGGCCAGATAGCCGCGTGCCTCATTTTTCAGGTATCTCTGCCGCTTGCGGGCCAGCGCGCGCCAGATGGCGCACACCACGCCCAGCACGATGAAGCCGCCCGCCGGCATCCCGGCCATGGGCAGGACAGAGCGGCTGAGCGGGATGCCGAACACGCTGCCGAGGGCCAGCCACTCGCGCACACAGCCCAATAGCAGCAGGATCAGCGCATAGCCCAGCGTGATGCGCAGACCTTTGGAAACAGCCTTGTGCATCGTTTCCTGCACACGGCCGAAGCGGTAGGTCAGCAGCGGCTCCACCACCAGCAGAGGCAGGTAGATGCCCAGCACCAGCAGATCGGTGCCGAAGAGGGCGTTCAGGATGGGATACACCGCCAGATACACCACGGCGGCGCTGCCGCTGTAGACAAAGGCGCGGGGCAGCAGCTTCTTTTCCAGCTCTTCGGGGGCCGGGCGCTCGTCCCGCAGGGGGCACAGACGGCTGAGCAGGCAGGCCAGCATCCGCGAGGGCGTCAGCAGCAGGGCCACGGCCACGGCCAGCATCACGGCATTTCTGCCGCTGGTGGCCAGCACCACCAGCGGGGCCAGGCCCATGCCCTGCATGACGACCGGGTTGTTTTTGAAGACGCGGTCATGGTGTGCGAACTTTTCGGGGTCGCGGGTGATCATTTCTGCAACATGACGTTTCATTCCGCATCCTCCTTCCAGCCCAGCAGACGGTACAGGCGGGTCTCGGTGCGGTCCAGCCAGCCGGAAATGCTGTTGACCGTGAGCAGTGCAAAGCAGACCCCGGTATCGTAGACGCCAAAGTAGCGGAAGCCCATGGTCGCGGCACCCACCAGCACACCGTACAAAATGCGGCCGATGCGGTGATGGGCACAGGTATAGGGCTCATTCAGCAGAAAGACCGCGCTGAACAGCATCGCGCCGGTCAGCAGTTCATCCCGCACACACTGCAAACGGGGGAGCAGGCTGGCCGCAAAGGAAGTGTCCAGCAGGCCCACCTGCCGGGGGAACAGAAACGCGATGAGGGCGCTCGTCACCAGAAAGCTGACGGCAGCGCTCAGGCGGGTATCCTTCTGATACCACAGGAACAGCCCGCAGGCCAGAATGACCAGCGCCGCACCAGTACCCATGGGGGCAGCATACTCGCCCAGCACCAGCGAGATCGGGCTGAGGTTCAGGATGCCGCCGCTGCGCAGGGTCCGGGAGATGGTATCCGACACCGGCACAGCCGACGCATCCCACAGGGGGATGGCGGTATACGGCTGGGGGTACTGGAACACCTGTTCCGGCCAGGACACCGCCGCGATGACGTAGCCCACCGCCGCCGGGTGGAACGGGTAGCTGCCGTAGCCGCCGAAGACCTCCTTGCCGATGAAGACACCGGCCAGGACCGCCGCGATAAGGACGTACCAGTCCACCGTGGCGGGCATGAGCAGCGCGATGAGGAGCGCGAAGCTCTCGCTGGAAAAATCGTTGGACTGGTAGACGCGCCGGCGCAGCAGTGAGACCAGACGGTCGCACAGATTGCCGGTGAGCACCGCCGCGCCGCAGAGCAGCAGCGGCCGCAGCCCGTAGAAGTAGCAGGACATGCACAGCAGCGGGACGGCCATCCAGCAGACATGCCGGTAGTAGCGGCCCGTCCGGGTCAGTTCCCGCTGCTGCGCCCGGATTAAAGTTTCATCCATGGCTCAGCACCTCTCACAGCGCAGCCAGACGGCGCACAGCCGCCGCCGGGTCTGCCGCACCAAAGACGGCACTGCCCGCCACCAGGATGTCCGCGCCGGCCTCCACGCAGAGCGGGGCCGTGGCGTCGTCCACGCCGCCGTCCACTTCCAGCAGGAAGTGGGCGCTCCGTCTGGCCCGCTCTTCGCGCAGCCAGCGCAGCTTTTCCAGCGCCGAGGGCATGAACTTCTGCCCGCCGAAACCCGGCTCCACGCTCATGACCAGAACGAGATCCAGCTGGTCCAGATACGGAGCCAGCGCCTCCGGGGCCGTGCCCGGCTTGATGGTCAGGCCGACCTTGCACCCCTGCGCCTTGATGGCGTCGATGGTCTGCTGGATATCGTCCTCACATTCCAGATGGAAATTCTGCAGCGTGGCCCCCGCCTTTGCAAACGGCTCGGCATAAGCCAGCGGGTGGCTGATCATCAGGTGCACATCGTAGAACGCCGCAGGCATCCCCTTGTGCAGGCTCTTCAGCACCGGCACACCAAAGCTGATGTTGGGCACGAAATGGCCGTCCATCACATCGTAGTGTAGCATCTGCGCCCCGGCGTCCAGCACCATCCGGCAGTCTGCGCCCAGCTTCGTGAAATCGGCTGAAAGGATCGAAGGACTTACAATCGTCATGTTCGTTTGTACTCTCCGTTATTTTTTCAAAAAGTTTTGCCATGCGTCCTGTTTTTGTGCTCCGTACAGGGACAGAATTCAGGGTAGACATAGCTATTCTTAGTTTACATGAAAACGCAGAAAAAATCAAATCCGCAGCCGTGTTTTTCACGGAAAAGTCGCAAAAATCCCTTTTGCGGCCCCCATCATGCAAAAAACAGCCAAGCCGTTCCACGCTACGGAACAGCCTGGCTGTGCAGGATTCAGTTGACCGGCTTCATGCTGGCGGGGTCTTCCACCGGCACCGGACGGCCCGCTTCGTCGGGCAGACGCTTGATCTCGCCGGGGTTGGGCGGGCAGGTGGGCAGGGTGAACACGAACCGGCACCACTCGCCCTGCTGGCTCTCGACCCGGATCTGGCCGCCGGACAGGTTGACCAGCACCTTGCAGATGTTCAGGCCCAGGCCTGCGCCGCGGGCGTGGAGGCCGCGGGAGCGGTCTTCCTTATAGAAGCGCTGGAACACATAGGGCAGCGCCTCCGGGCTGATGCCCTGGCCGGAGTTCCAGATGGAGACCTCCACCTCCGGGCCCAGCTTCTCGACGTGGAACCGGATGGTCCCGCCCGCCGGGGTGAACTTGATGGCATTGTCCAGAAGGTTGTACGCTACCTGATGAATGAGGTCGGGGTCGGCATAGACCAGAACTTTTTCGTCCATGGTCAGGCCCTCCAGCTCGATCATGCCGTCGTTGATCCGCTGTTCCGCCGAGAGCGCCACGCCGGTCAGGGTCTCCCAGATGTTGAACATCCGGGCGTTCACCTGATACTCGCCGCTTTCCAGCTTGGACAGATCCAGCATGTTCTGGATGAGCCGGGCCAGACGGCCGGTCTCCTCGCTGACCAGCTGCAAATAGTGGTTCTGCATGTCAGGCGGGATGGTGCCGTCCAGAATGCCGTCGATGAAGCCCTTGATGGTGGTCATCGGGGTGCGCAGCTCGTGGGCGATGTTGCCCATGAACTGACCGCGCGAATTGTCGTTGGACTGGATGTTTTCGGCCATCTGGTTGAAGGTGTGGGCCAGGTCCACGACCTCGCCTTCGCCCTCGACCCCCTCAACGCGGACCGAGAGATCCCCGCCGCCGAACCGCTGCGCGGCCTCGGTGATCTTTTGCAGCGGGTCGGTGAGCCGCCGCATCAGGACGCTTGTCAGCACACTGGCGCAGAGTAGCATGATGCAGGCCGAGAAGAAGAAGTTCGACCAGAACTCCTCCTTGAAATCGGTCAGCCGTGCACCGGACGAGCACAGGAAGAGATAGCCGCTGCAAGCGCCGTTGTCGTCCATCATTTTCCGTACGGAAACGTAGCTTTTTTCGGTCAGGACGCCGTCCAGCGTGCTCAGGACATGGTAGGGCTTCTCATCCCCCACCCTGGCCATCAGGGCTTGCGGCACGGCATCCTCCGCCAGCTGCGCCGGGTTGGAGGTGATGAGGACATGGCCGTCCTCATCGGTCAGGAACAGATAGGCTTCGGCGCTCTCGCCGATGATCTCCAGCTTGGTGCTCAGCGCGTCCAGTTCCTCGCCCTTGGGCAGGGCCGCCTGCTGGACCACGTAGTCTGCCGCCCGCCGGGTGACCTCGGCCACGCTGTCCAGCGCTTCGTACCGCTCCTGCGCAAAGTAGCGGTTGAACAGGACCCACTCCGAGCAGCCCATCACCGCCGTGCCCAGCACCAGAAGGGTCGCCACCACCGAAAAGAAGGTGACGGAAATACTTTTGCGCATTACTGACGCACCTCGAACTTATAGCCCACGCCCCAGACGGTCTTGAGCTCCCACTTATCGGAGGCACCGGCCAGCTTCTCGCGCAGGCGCTTGACATGGACGTCGATGGTGCGGCTGTCGCCGTAGTATTCAAAGCCCCATACCTCGTCCAGCAGTTGGTCGCGGGTATAGACGCGGTTCGGGTGGGAGGCCAGGCAGTTGAGCAGCTCCAGCTCCTTGGGGGGTGCCTCCACCACCTTGCCCTTGACCCGCAGCTCGTAGCTGTTCATATCCAGGCGGAGGTTGTCGAACTCGATGACGCCCTCGGTGCTCTCGGCAGCCGCCGTGCTGGTCTGGCAGCGGCGCAGCACCGCCTTGATGCGGGCCACAACCTCTTTTGCGTCAAAGGGCTTGACCATGTAGTCGTCCGCGCCCAGTTCCAGGCCCAGCACCTTATCAAAGGTCTCGCCCTTGGCCGTGAGCATCATCACCGGCGTATTGCCCAGCTTGCGGATGCGGCGGCAGACTTCCAGACCGTCCATCCTGGGCATCATCACATCCAGCAGGACCATGTCCGGCTTGACCTGATTGAACTTGTCCAGACCTTCCTCGCCGTCGTTGGCGATGGTGACCTGATAGCCCTCCTTGGTCAGATAGAGCCGCAGCAGCTCGCAGATATTGACGTCGTCATCCACGACAAGGATCTTTTCGTTTGCCATGAGTGTTCCTCCTGTATCCATGTAGCGTTCTTAAAAATCGTCCCACAGCCTGGGACGGGTGTTTTCAAAGAGTCCCTATCTTCTATTATACGGAACAGTTATGACAAAATAAAGAAGGTTTTGTATGATTTTTGGGATTTGGGTGGAGGTTTCCGCAAACTGGTTGTGTTCTCCGTTGCTCTGGCCCATGGATTGTGGTATAATGGATTGATTATAATAGGAAAGGTATCGCAGAATGAGAGTTTTGGGCATCGACCCTGGGTATGCCATCGTGGGATGGGGCGTTGTGGACTATGCAGGCAACCGGTTTGCGCCGGTGGATTTCGGCGCGGTGTGCACCGATGCCGGGGTGCCGTTCGAGCGGCGGCTGGATGAGGTGTATGCCGGCATCCGGGAGGTCATCGAGCGGACACAGCCGGAGGTGCTGGCCATCGAAAAGCTGTTCTACCAGCACAACCAGACCACTGTCATCGGCGTAGCCGAGGCGCGCGGCGTCATCCTGCTGGCGGCGGCGCAGGCGGGCCTGCCCATCTACGAGTACACCCCCATGCAGGTGAAACAGGCCGTCACCGGCTACGGCAAGGCCGTGAAGAAACAGGTGCAGGAGATGACCCGCATCCTGCTGCATCTGCCTGCGATCCCCAAACCGGACGATACCGCCGATGCTCTGGCGATGGCCATCACGTTCTGCCACACCAACGGCAACCAGCTCAACCGGTTCCGCCGCCAGGGCGTGGGGCCGATCTGAAGCGGAAGCTTTTAGAATGAGGGCAGCGCACGGCATTTGCCGGGCCTGCCCGACCTGCCAAAGGCTCCCCTGACAGGGGAGCTGGCAGCGCGAATGCGCTGACTGAGAGGTTTTATGATTTACTGTCTGACTGGAAAGATCATCAAAAAGACGCTGAACGCCGTGGTGCTCAGCTGCGGCGGCGTGGGCTACTTTGCCCAGTGCCCGGCCAGCGTGGCCGGTGCGCTGCCCGGTGTGGGGAAGGACGCCACCATCTACACTGTGATGAGCGTGACCGAGAACGACGTCAGCCTGTACGGCTTCGCCACCGAGGAGCAGCAGGCCTGCTTCGAGATGCTGACGGCGGTGTCGGGCGTCGGCCCCAAGGTCGGCCTTGCCATCCTGAGCGTCATGGAGCCGGACCGGGTAGCGCTGGCCATCTCGGCGGGCGACCACAAGGCCTTCAAGGCCGCGTCCGGCGTCGGCCCCAAGCTGGCCCAGCGCATCGTGCTGGAACTGAAGGACAAGGTGGCCAAGGGCTTCGTGGAGGGCATCAACCTGGAAGATGTGGCCGGTGCTGCGGCCGACACGCCCGCCGCTCAGGGGGCCGGGCAGGCCATTGCGGCGCTGGTGTCGCTGGGCTACAGCCAGAGCGAAGCCGCCCTGGCCGTCTCCAAGATCGACGGCACCTTGCCCGTGGAAGAGATCATCAAGCTGGCCCTGCGGGGCATGGCAGGCAGGAGGTAATCCATGCAGGACGAAACCGCGCTCTATGGCGCAAAAATGATGCAGCCGGGCCTGACCACGGCGGACAACGAGGAAAACAGCCTCCGTCCCCAGCATCTGGAAGACTACATCGGTCAGGACAAGGTCAAGCAGAACCTGAAGATCTATCTGGAAGCGGCCAAGCGCCGCGGCGAGCCGATGGACCACATCCTGCTCTACGGCCCGCCGGGCCTGGGCAAAACGACGCTGGCGGGCATCATCGCCAACGAGATGGGGGTCCAGATCCGCATCACGAGCGGCCCCGCCATCGAGAAGCCCGGCGATCTGGCCGCCCTGCTGACCAACCTGCAGGAGGGCGACGTGCTCTTCATCGACGAGATCCACCGCCTGTCCCGGCAGGTGGAAGAGGTGCTCTATCCGGCGCTGGAAGACTATGCGCTGGACATCATGATCGGCAAGGGCCCCAGCGCCCAGAGCATCCGCATCAACCTGCCCCGCTTCACGCTGGTGGGTGCCACCACCCGTGCGGGCCAGATCACCGGCCCCCTGCGGGACCGCTTCGGTGTGCTGCTCAAGCTGGAGCTGTACAGTCCTGATGAGCTGAGCCGCATCATCCAGCGCTCGGCGGGCATCCTGGATCAGCCCATCACCCCGGAGGGCGCCTATGAGCTGGCCAAGTGCAGCCGGGGCACGCCCCGTGTGGCGAACCGCTTCCTCAAGCGCGTCCGCGACTTCGCCACCGTGCTGGGCGACGGCATCATCGACCGGGATGTTTCCCTGATGAGCCTCAAACGGATGGACGTGGATGCGCTGGGTCTGGATGAGCTGGACCGCAGCCTGCTCCGCGCCATCATCGAGATGTACAACGGCGGCCCGGTGGGTCTGGAAACGCTGGCGGCAGCGCTCGGCGAAGAGGCCGTCACGCTGGAAGACCTCTGTGAGCCCTATCTAATGCAGATGGGGTTCCTGACCCGCACACCGCGCGGCCGCTGTGCCACCCGGCTCGCCTACGAACACCTTGGCCTGAAGGCCCCGGAGAGCGCCTCCCCGGAGGACAACGGCCAGCAGAACCTGTTTTAAGAGGAAAGGAGGACGCTTATGCGCCCCGCAGATACATGGAAAGATTATGAGCTGCTGGATGCCACCGGCGGCAACCGTCTGGAGCGCTGGGGCGAGACGCTGCTCGTCCGCCCCGACCCGCAGGTGGTCTGGAAGACGCCGCAGAAAAGCCCGCTCTGGGCCAAGGCGGATGCCATCTACCACCGCTCCAATCAGGGCGGCGGCGAGTGGGAGTACCGCCGCCGTCTGCCCGAAAAGTGGAAGATCTCCTGCGGCGAGGGGGAAGACAAGCTGACCCTCATCGTCAGCCCCACCGGATTCAAGCACACGGGCGTGTTCCCGGAGCAGGCCGTCAACTGGGCCTGGTATGCGAAGAAGATCCGCGCGGCGGGCCGGCCCATCAAAGTGCTGAACCTGTTCGGCTACACCGGCGGCGCTACGCTGGCCTGTGCGGCGGCGGGGGCCACCGTCTGCCATGTGGATGCCTCCAAGGGCATCGTGGCCTGGGGCAAGGACAACGCCGCCGCCAGCGGCCTGGCCGACAAACCCATCCGCTGGCTGGTGGACGACTGCGCCAAGTTCGTCGCCCGCGAGAAGCGGCGCGGCAACACCTACGACGGCATCATCATGGACCCGCCGAGCTATGGCCGCGGCCCCGGCGGCGAGATCTGGAAGCTGGAAGACTGCATCTACGACCTCGTCAGCCAGTGCGAAGAAGTGCTGAGCGACAAGCCGCTCTTCTTTGCCGTCAACAGCTACACCACCGGCCTGTCGCCCGCCGTCATGGAGTATATGCTCCACACGACGCTGGTGCCCCGCTTTGGCGGCAGGACCAGCTGCGATGAGATCGGCCTGCCGGTCTCGGCCACCGGCGGCGTCGTGCCCTGCGGCGCGACCGCGATCTGGGAAGAATAAAAGGTTGTACGAAGACTCGCCTTTTTGCAAAAAAGATATCGTATAGAATGGGGTACAGCCTTTTGAGAAGGCGCACCACCGGAAAGAGAAACACAAATGGAAGAAACGATCCTGACAGCGAATGCGCTGAAATTCCGCTACGACCCGGAGCAGCCGGTCTACGCCCTGAACGGCGTGTCGGTGGGGGTCCGCCGCGGCGAGTTCGTGGCCGTTCTGGGTGCGAACGGCTGCGGCAAATCCACCCTCGCAAAGCACTTCAATGCCATCCTCCTGCCCGAAAGCGGCACCGTGCTGGTGGAGGGGATGGACACCAGAGACGAAGAGAAGATCTATGACATCCGCCAGAAGGTGGGCATGGTGTTCCAAAGCCCGGACAACCAGATCGTGGCCACCGTGGTGGAAGAAGACGTTGCCTTTGCGCTGGAGAACCTCGGCGTCCCGCCCGAAGAGATGCGCCGCCGCGTGGATGACGCCATGAAGATGGCGGGCATCTACGAGTACCGCGAGCGCGCCCCGCACAACCTTTCCGGCGGCCAGAAGCAGCGCGTCGCCATTGCGGGCGTCGTCGCCATGCGGCCCGACTGCCTCATCCTCGACGAAGCCACCGCCATGCTGGACCCGCGCGGCCGCGAGCAGGTGATGCAGACCATCCACCGCCTGAACAAGGATCTGGGCATCACGGTCGTCGCCATCACCCATTATATGGAAGAGGCCGCGCAGGCCGACCGCGTCCTGGTCATGAGCCAGGGCCATGTGGTGATGGAGGGCACCCCGAAAGAGGTGTTCAGCCAGACCGAGAAGGTCCGCGCCCTGCGGCTGGATGTGCCCCAGGCGGCGGAACTGCGGGACGAGCTGGTCAAGGCCGGCATCCCCATGCCGGAAGGCATCATCAACACCGGCGAATGCGCACAGGCTCTCTATGAGCTGCTGCAGTAAAGGAGGGCGGACGCAATGGGAAGCATCATCAAAGTCGAACATCTGAGCTATGTGTATAACCCCGGCATGCCCAACGCCGTCACCGCGCTGGACGATGTGAGCTTCGAGGTGGAAGAGGGCGATTTCGTCGGCATCATCGGTGCCACCGGTTCCGGCAAGAGCACCCTCATCACCCACATGAACGGCCTGAACAAGCCCACCAGCGGCAAGATCTTCATCGACGGCCGCGACCTGTGGGCCGAGCCGGAAAAGATCCGGGACTTCCGGTTCCTGACGGGGCTGGTGTTCCAGTATCCGGAATATCAGCTCTTTGAGGAGACCTGCTACAAGGACATCGCCTTCGGCCCCAAGAACATGGGGCTGGACGAGGCCGAGATCGACCGCCGCGTCCACGAGGCCGCCAGCTTTGTCGGCCTGGACGAGGCCCTGCTGGAGCGCAGCCCCTTTGAACTGTCCGGCGGCCAGAAGCGCCGCGTGGCGGTGGCGGGCGTCATGGCCATGAAGCCCCGCATCCTCGTGCTGGACGAGCCTGCCGCCGGTCTGGACCCCGAAGGCCGGGACGAGATCTTGTCCGAAGTCAAGAACTACCACAAGAAGACCGGCACCACCGTGCTGCTGGTCTCCCACAGCATGGAGGACATCGCCAAGTATGCCGACCGGGTGCTGGTCATGTCCAACAAGAAGATCGCGATGTACGACACCGTGGAGCAGGTCTTCGCCCGTGCGCCGGAGCTGCTCGCACTGGGGCTGTCGGTGCCGCAGGTGACGAAGATCTTCCTCAAGCTGCGGGAGATGGGCGTGGATGTCCCGGCGGACGTGTACACCGTGCCCTATGCCGTCAAGATGATCCTGGAAGCCAAACAGCGGCGGGATGCGGGCGAGAGCCTCGTCCTGCCCCGTGAGCAGAGCCGGAAAGGGGGCGCGTCCGAATGCTGAGAGACATCACCATCGGCCAGCATTTTCCGGGCAGCAGCCTTGTGCACAAATTTGACCCCCGGCTCAAGCTGGTGCTGACCATCGCTTATATCATCCTGCTGTTCGCCGCGTCCAACCCGCTGGGTCTGACGCTGTCCATCCTCTTCCTCGTGGCGATGTATGCCGTGGCGAAGATCCCCTTCAAGCTGATTTTGAAAAGCCTGAAGCCCATCCTACCCATCATCCTTTTTACGGCTGTGCTGAACCTCTTCTTCGTCTCCGGCGAGGGTGACCCGCTGGTGCAGTTCTGGATCTTCAAGATCTACGCCGAGGGCGTCCGCTACGCCGTGCTGATGGCCGTCCGCGTCATGGCCCTCATCGCAGGCACCAGCCTGCTGACCTACACCACCAGCCCCATCGTGCTGACGGATGCCATCGAGCAGCTGCTCAAACCTCTGGGCAGGCTGCACTTCCCGGTGCACGAGCTTGCCATGATGATGAGCATCGCCCTCCGCTTCATCCCGACCCTCATCGAGGAAACGGATAAGATCATGAACGCCCAGAAGGCCCGTGGTGCCATGCTGGACAGCGGCACCATGACCGAGCGGATCAAGGCGCTGGTACCGGTGCTCATCCCGCTATTCATCTCGGCGTTCCGCCGCGCCGACGAGCTGGCCATGGCCATGGAGTGCCGCTGCTACCGCGGCGGCGATGGCCGCACCCGCCTGAAGGTGCTGCGCTGCACCCAGCAGGATTACATCGACCTTGCCGTCTGCATCGTCTGCTTTGCGCTCATCCTGTCCTCGCGGCTGGTGTTCCCGAATTTCTAAACACTCCCTCAGTCTGCGTTGCAGACAGCTCCCTCTGGGAGGGAGCCTGAATGCGCGACGGGCGGCAAAGCCTCCCTCAACGAGGGAGGTGGCATCGCGTAGCGATGACGGAAGGAGTATCTATGAACTTTTTACTCACTTTAGCCTACGACGGCACGAATTACTGCGGATTTCAGGTACAGCCCAATGGGCGGAGCGTGGCCCAGACGTTTCAGGACGGTCTGGAGGCCGTGCTGGGCATCCGGCCCGATATCAAGGGCTGCAGCCGCACCGACGCGGGGGTCCATGCGCTGGGCTTTGCACTGAACTTCCACGCCGACACCCGCATCCCGCCGGAAAAGCTGCCGCTGGCACTCAACCAGCATCTGCCGCCGGATATCCGGGTGCTGTCGGCCCGCATCGTGCCGGAGGATTTCCACGCCCGGTATGCCGCCCACACCAAGACCTACCTTTACCGCATCCACAACAGCCCCATCGACTCGCCCTTCGACGCGAAGTACTACACCCGCGTCCCCCGGCGGCTGGATGAGACCAAGATGCAGCAGGCAGCGCAGAAGTTTGTGGGAACGCACGATTTTCTCGCCCTCTGTGCGGCGGGCAGCTCGGCAGCGGCCCACGGCGACACCGTCCGCACCATTACGGATTGCAGCGTTGTGCGGAACGGCGACGACCTGGAGATCACCGTGACGGCAGACGGCTACTTATATAATATGGTGCGCATCCTGGCGGGGACCCTGTGCGAGGCCGGTGCCGGGCGGCTGGACCCGGACGCCGTGCCGGGCATCCTGGCCAGCCGGGACCGCAGCCTGGCCGGGCCGACCCTGCCCGCGCAGGGCTTGTTCCTGAAATGCGTAGATTACAAGGGAGAGGGCGAAGCGAATGCGTAAGATTTCCCGCGGCCGTTCGGAAAACGACGAGCCGCTCTCGGCGGGGCGTGTCGAATATCTGGAGCAGGCCCGCCAGCGGGTGCGCACCCGGCGCATCCGGCGGACGGTCGTCCTGCTGGTGCTGCTGACGGCGGTGGTGCTGTTTGCCACCGGCGTGGTGGGCAGCTCGGTGACGATGGCAAAGGACTTCATCGACACGGCCCGCATCGCGCTGCTGCCCGGCTCCGGCTGGCCGCAGCAGACCGGCGTTTCCGAGGTGATGCAGGTGGAGCCGCTGACCGGCAGCTTTGTGGAGCTGGGCAAGGAGGGCTGCGTCGTCTACTCCCGCAGCGGCAAAAAGCTAAACAGCATCCAGAGCGGCTACGCCCGCCCGGCTCTGGCCGCAGGCCGGAACCGCTTTGTGCTCTACAACCGGTCCGGCAATGAGCTGCGGGTGGAGAGCCGCACCCAGAATCTCTATACCAAACAGATGGAAAACAGCATCTTCCTCTGCGCGGTGGCCGACAACGGCAATCTGGCCGTGGTCACAGAGGACATCAGCGCCATGGCAAAGCTGCTGGTCTACAACGCCAACATGGAAGAAGTGCTGCGCTGGAGCATGAGCTCCAACGACGGCACCCCGCTGCGGATGGCTTTCTCGCCCGACAGCCGGAAGCTGGCGGCGGCCGCCGTCACAGCCAGCGGCGGCCAGATGATGACGAACCTTTACCTCATCAATCTGGCATCGGGGGACCCTGTGAGCATCGCGAACCAGAGCGGTGTGCCCCAGTGGCTGGGCTGGACCTCGGCGTCCACCCTCCTGGCCGTGTACGACACCCGCGTCGTGCTCTACAACGCGGGCGGCGGCGAGCGCGCAGCCTACGAGTTCGCCGGGAACACCCTGAAGGACGTCTCGGTGGATGCAGCGGGCAATATCGCCCTGCTGCTGGGGTCCGGCCAGCTGCATCAGACCGTGCTGCTGGACAAAAACCTGAACGTCCAGTTCAGCGGCTCAGTGGCATCGGCCAACGCCATCGTCCGAGCGGGCAGCCTGTTCTATCTGCTGTCCGACAGCGGGGTGGAGTGCTGCACTGTCTCCGGGGAGCGGCAGTGGAGCCAGACCCTTGCGGCCAAGCCCCAGGCACTTCTGGCCGACGCCAAGGAGCTGCTGCTGTTCAGCGGCAATACGGCACAGGTGCTGGAGCCGCCGCAGGAGTAAGAGCTTTGGAGCGAGGGGAGAATGCGATTTGATTGGCACTCTGCGGCAGAAAGTAACAAGGATCATGTTGTATGTTCAAGAATCCGTCATTTATTTTTGATATCCTATGTACGGTGGTCTGGCTCGTTCTGGCCATCCGCTACGCCCGCAAGGGCTTTCTGGCGGGGGTCGTGCAGCTGACGGGCAATCTCATCAGCCTGTTCGGGGCCCGGCAGTTTTCCGGCTGGGCCGCCGGGCAGGTGTTCGAGCGGTTCTTTGCCGGCAGCTTCCGGGACCAGATCGCCGCCAGCATCTCGGCAGACGGGGCCGTCAGCCTCTCCGGCATCGCGGCCCGGTACGCGGGATTTCTGCCGGAGAGCTTCCGGGCTTCCATCGTGGAGGCCTGCGAGCGCTCCATCTCCGCCGTACTCAACGACAACGCCGTCCTTCTGGCCGACGTCATCGTCCAGAAAGTGCTGGCCCCGCTGCTGACGCCGGTGATCTCGCTGGTGCTGTTCTTCGTGGCATTCGCCCTGCTGCGGATGCTCGTCAGCCTGCTGGTCACGGTGCTGGGGCTGGTGAACAAGCTGCCCGTCATCGGCACCGTCAACCGCGGGCTGGGCTATACGGTGGGCGCACTGGCCAGCCTGGTGGACATCTATCTGGTGCTCTGCGTGGTCTGGGCCATCATCGTCATTACCGGCGGCAATCTCACGGTGCTCAACGACACTGTGATGAGCAGCAGCCTTTACTATAAAGCATTCAATTTGTTCAACCCGTTCCTGTAAACGGGTGGGACCTGAAGGAGGAACTATGGTCTGCATTCGATGCCAAAAGCGTCCGGCCATCATCTTCGTCCAGCGGATGGAGAACGGCCAGATGAAAAACGAGGGGTACTGCCTGCATTGTGCCCGCGAGCTGCACATCAAGCCGGTGGAGGATCTGATGAAGCAGTTCGGCATGTCGGACGAGGACATGGACAACATGGAAGACCGGATGGAAAACATGATGCAGGAGCTGGGCGACGGCTCCGGCAATCCGTTCTCCATGATGATGAACATGGGGCAGCCGCAGAGCGGCGAGGATGGGGACGAAGACCTCATGCCCGGCTCCAGTGCAACGTTCCCGCTGAGCATGAACGGCGGGGAGCAGGACGCTCCCAAGGGGGACAAAAAGCCCGGCAAGAGCGGCAAAAAGCCGCCCCGCCGCAAATTTCTGGACACCTACTGCGAGAACCTGACCCGCAAGGCGCGGGAGGGCCGGCTGGACGACATCATCGGCCGCGACCGTGAGATCTACCGCACCATCCAGATTTTGAGCCGCCGCCAGAAGAACAACCCCTGCCTCATCGGCGAAGCCGGTGTCGGCAAGACCGCCATCGCGGAGGGCATCGCCGAGCGCATCGCCAGAGGCGAGGTGCCCGCCGGGCTGAAGGATAAGGAGATCTATCTGCTGGACCTGACCAGCCTTGTGGCAGGCACGCAGTTCCGCGGCCAGTTCGAGCAGCGGGTCAAGGGCCTGCTGAGCGAGGTCAAGGCAGCCGGAAACGTCATCCTGTTCATCGACGAGATCCACACCATCACCTCGGCCGGTGAGAGCGAGGGTGCCATGAACGCGGGCAACATCCTGAAACCTGCCCTCTCCCGCGGCGAGATCCAGGTCATCGGTGCCACGACTTTCAACGAGTACCGCAAGTATATCGAGAAGGACCAGGCCTTGGAGCGCCGCTTCCAGCCCGTGCGGGTGGAGGAGCCCAGCGTCTCCGATACGCTGGCCGTGATGAACGGCATCAAGCACTACTACGAGGAGCACCACCATGTGCAGGTGCCCGCCGATGTGCTGAGCGCAGCCGTCACCCTGAGCGAACGGTACATCACCGACCGCTACCTGCCCGATAAGGCCATTGACCTGCTGGACGAGGCCTGCGCCTGCTGCAATCTGGCCCACCCGGTCATCTCGGAGTACCTCGAAATGCAGAAGGAGCTGGACGCCCTCCGGCAGGAAGAAGCCGAGATGGAGAACGCCGATGTCAACGAACCCATCGACTATGAGCGGGTGGCCGAGCGGAAGACCCGGATGGCCCAGCTGGAGAGCGAGCTGCCCGCAAAGCAGGCCGCTGCCAGCGCGATCCAGGTGACCATGGACGATGTGGCCAAGGTCATCGAGCTGTGGACCGGCATCCCCGCCGTGAAGATCCGGGAGACCGAGTACGCCAAGCTCGCCAGCCTGGAAAGCGAACTGAAAAAGAAGATCATCGGGCAGGACGAGGCCGTCCATCTGGTGGCACAGGCCGTCAAGCGCAGCCGCGCCGACCTGTCCGGCCGCCGCCGCCCCGCCAGCTTCATCTTTGTCGGCCCCACTGGCGTCGGCAAGACCGAGCTGGTCAAGCAGCTGGCCAGCCAGCTCTTCGACGGGCCGGACCCGCTCATCCGCCTCGATATGAGCGAATATATGGAAAAATATGCGGTGTCCCGCATGATCGGTTCGCCTCCGGGCTATGTCGGCTACGAGGAGGCCGGTCAGCTGACCGAAAAGGTCCGCCGCCGCCCTTACAGCGTCGTGCTGTTCGATGAAATCGAAAAGGCCCACCCCGACGTCATGAACATCCTGCTTCAGATCCTGGACGAGGGCAAGATCAACGACGCCCAGGGCCGGACGGTCGATTTCTCCAACACCGTCATCTGCATGACCTCCAACGCGGGCAGCAGCGACCAGTCCACCGCCGGTCTGGGCTTCAACAAGAGCCAGGACCAGCTCAGCGAGGAAAAGAGCCGCAAGGCCCTGAGCCAGTTCCTCCGCCCGGAATTTCTGGGCCGCGTGGACGAGGTCATCACCTTCAGACCGCTGGGGCAGGAGACGTTGGAAGGCATCGCTGCCCTCATGCTGGATGAATACAAGCCCAGCATGGAGGCCAAGGGCATCCGGTACAGCTACACACCGGCAGCCCTCCATGCGCTGGTCGTCAAAAGCCAGGGCGGCAAATTCGGTGCGCGTGACCTGCGCCGCGTCATCCGCAAGGCCGTGGAGGACCCCGCCGCCGAGAAGATCATCGACGGCACCCTCGCTTCGGGCAGCAGCCTGACCGTGGACGCCGAGAACGACGAGATCGTTCTGCGATAAGCGTATAAGATGAAACAGCCGCCGTGCAGTTTTTCACTGCACGGCGGCTGTTGTTGTTTGATCGGCGGCTCAGTCGTGCTCGCCGGTATAGATCTGGATATAGCGGGGAGCATGTTTTTCCTGCACAAAGAGCAATGCGCAGGTCAGTGCGGCAGCTAAGAACGTGAACACAGCAAGCAGAGCTTTGAGAACTTTCATCGTTTGATCCTCCTTGGCGGGTATGGCATCCGTGGGAGCAAGACCAGCTCTCCACAGAAGTTATTATAGGTAGTATATCATATTCGGTGCCGAAACGCAAACGTCCGTATTTTGGAAGAACGTTACAAAAATGTCAAGGGTTAGTTCCGTCTAATTGGCAAAACCGGCAAAGAAAATTCAGGAATTTGCATCATTTTGGCTCAGTTGTCGTTGAACTTCGGGATGCAACATGATACAATAAACGTGTCAAGCAGCTGCCGTCCCTGGCCCCCGTGCGCCCGCACGAAAGCCGGGGAAGGCAATTCAAGCAGAATGGGGGATTTAATTCCATGTTGAACAAGCTGAAACGTGCGGCGCTTGGCGCGCATACGCCGCATGACAAAGCAACTGCTGCAAGCAAACCAGTCCCGATGCCTCTGCCCGCGCAGGTACGCATCCTGATGAGCCAGCACATCGGCGCCCCGGCGAAAGCCCTGGTCAAAAAGGGCGACGAAGTGTTTGTCGGCACCAAGATCGGTGAAGCAGGCGGTTTTGTCTCTGCAAATATCCACTCCAGTGTTTCCGGCACCGTGGCTGCCGTGGAACCGTTCCGTCTGTCCAACGGCCGGATGTGCGACTCCGTCGTCATCAAGACCGATGGCAAGCAGACCGTTGACCCCGCCGTCAAGGCCCCGGAAGTGACCGATAAGGCCAGCTTCCTGGCAGCCGTGCGTGAGTGCGGTCTGGTCGGCCTGGGCGGCGCAGGCTTCCCGACCGACGTCAAGCTCCAGCCCAAGCCTCCGGTCGATACCCTGCTCATCAACGCTTCCGAGTGCGAAGTGTGGCTGACCAGCGATACGCAGGAGATGCTGAACTGCAGCGATGATATCATCCGCGGCATCGAGGCCGTGCTGAAGTACGTCGGCATCCCGAAGTGCGTCATCGGCATTGAGAACAACAAGCCGGAGTGCATCGACCTGCTGTGCCAGAAGACCAAGGACAAGCCTGCGATCGAGGTCAAGCCGCTGCCCAGCGTCTACGGCACCGGTGCCGAGCTGATCCTGATCGAGAAGTGCCTGGGCCGCGAGGTCCCGCACGGCGGTCTGCCCGCTGATGCAGGCGCCATCGTCATGAACGTGACCAGCGTCTCCACCCTGGGCAAGTATCTGGCGACCGGTATGCCGGTGGTCAGCCGCTGCATCACCGTGGACGGCGATGCCTGCGCAAAGCCCCAGAACCTGATCGTCCCCGTGGGCACTGCCTATGAGGATGTGCTGAACGCTGCCGGTGTCAAGGGCGGCGTCAAGCTGGGCAAGGTGGTCGCCGGCGGTGCCATGATGGGCCCCGCTGTCGAGAACCTGAGCTACCCCACCACCAAGACCACCTCCGGCCTCATCATGCTGAGCGACACCGCTGCACAGCCTGCACCGGTCTCTCCCTGCATCCGCTGCGGCCGCTGCGTCGAGTATTGCCCGATGGGTCTGGAGCCGGTGGAAGTCAATCAGGCTTACGCCGCCCGCGATGTTCAGGAGCTGGGCAAGCTGCATGTGGATTACTGCTTCAACTGCGGCTCCTGCTCGTTCGTCTGCCCGGCAAAGCGTCCCTGCACCCAGATGATGGGTCTGGCAAAGGCGTTCTACCTTGGTGAAATCAAAAAAGGAGGCAATAAGTAATGGATACTCGGCTTATTGTTTCGGCCTCCCCGCACCTGCGCTCGGAGGAGACGACCACCAGCCTGATGGCCAACGTGATCGTCGCCCTGACCCCCTGCGTGGTCGCCTCTGCAATCATTTTCGGCTGGCGTGCCCTGCTGGTCACGGCGGTGTCCGTCGTGGCCTGTGTGGCCTTTGAGTGGCTGTACTGCAAGCTGCTCAAGAAGCCCAACCCCATCGGCGACCTGTCCGCAGTCGTCACCGGCATGATCCTGGCGATGAACGTGCCCGTCGGCATGCCTCTGGGCCAGCTCATCGTTGGTGACCTGGTGGCCATCGTGGTGGTCAAGCAGCTGTTCGGCGGCATCGGCATGAACTTTGCCAACCCCGCACTGGTCGGCCGTATCGTGCTGTTCATCAGCTTTGCCGGTTCGATGAACAAGTGGGTCTACCCCGACGCAGCGGTGGACCAGCTGTCCAGCGCGACCCCGCTGGCCGTGGCAGATACCTCCAAGCTGAGCCTGCTGGACCTGTTCATGGGTGTGCACGGCGGTGTTCTGGGTGAGACCTGCGCTCTGGCCATCGTGCTGGGCCTGATCTATCTGGTGGCCACCAAGACCATCAGCATCGCCATCCCCGCTTCTTACATCGGCAGCATGTTCGTCTTCTACCTCATCTCCACCGGCAGCCTGCACGGCGCTCTGGTCGGCATCCTGTCCGGCGGCCTGATGTTCGGTGCCGTCTTCATGGCGACCGACTATGTCACCAGCCCCTTCACCCTGAAGGGCAAGCTGATCTACGGCCTGTGCCTGGGCATCGTCACCTTCGCCATCCGTCAGTGGGGCAGCTACGCCGAGGGCGTTTCCTTCGCTCTGCTGTTCATGAACCTGTGGGTCCCCTTCATCAACGACTGGACCCGTCAGACTCCTTATGGCTATGTCAAGCCTGCCAAGAAAGCAAAGGAGGGTGCTGGCAAATGAGTAAGAATTCTACCTGGGAGAGCACCGTCAAGCCGGTCGTCGTCCTGAGCGTCATCGCTCTGATCGTCAGCCTGCTGCTTGCACTGGTGAACTCCTTTACGGCTCCCATCATTGAGGAGCACCTGAAGGCTGCGACTCTGGCAGCCTACGTGGATGTCATGCCCACCGTTTCCAGCGCATCCGACCTGGACGAGGTGACCGACTTCAGCACCGAGAACGTGACGGGCGTGGTCAAGGCCACCGATGGCAGCATCGCCATCAAGGCAGAGGAAAAGGGCTTCGATGGCGGTATCCTGTCCGTCATCATGGGCTTTGATCCCAATGGCACCGTCACCGGCATCTGGGTGGACGCTTCGACCCAGACCAAGGGCATCGGCAGCAATGTCGCAACGGACAGCTTCCTGGCGCAGTTCGACGGCATGGACGGCACCCAGAACATCACCCTGGGCCAGGGCTACGACGCTTACAGCGGCGCTACGATCTCTTCCAAGGCTCTGTTTGCTGCCATCAATGACTGCATCAACTGCTACAATGAGCTGGCATAAAGGAGGTTGGTAAGAAATGGCAAACGAAAACAAGTCCAAGGTAAGCATCCTTACCAACGGCATCATCAAAGAGAACCCCG